>Ga0123357_10004652_pt1 | contig 16195 bp, 15 predicted proteins | sample TergutEmb28metaG_FD_89873 | JGI IMG/M metagenome (GOLD analysis project Ga0123357, IMG submission 89873) | Embiratermes neotenicus P4 segment gut microbial communities from Petit-Saut dam, French Guiana - Emb289 P4 | ecosystem: Host-associated > Arthropoda: Insects > Digestive system > Gut ... | reverse complement strand
TTCTTTTTAACCCCCCCCCCCCCCCCCACTTCTCATTTAGTGATTTCTGGGGCTCTTTTCCATAGTGGTAGGGTGTGTTAAAGTAGCTGCCAGGGCATGAAACTGAGCACTGACCCTCCATATAGTGTTAGGGTTAAGAATGTACTGGTAAGTTGCCATATTTCCACTCCCTGATATGCTTTCATGGCTTGCACAGGGACAGCTTTATCTTTTATGTTTGGATGGCAAGAAATGTTTTCAGACAAGTTGGGCTAGGTTAGTGAAAGTAAAACTTAAGTTTCTAATATTTTTTGGAAATTCATACTTGCATTTTCTTTAGTAGTTCAGTCCAGCAGTTTTGAGGATATCTGATGCATACATTTACATGTTGATGAGTGCTGTCTGATTCCAAATTCTTCACAGACCTGCCCAACTCACAACAGTTGGTAAGCGTGCATGTCTTTGGCTTCAAGAATTGCTGATGGATGAAAGGGCATTACGTCGAGCGAGAGATGACTTAAGGTTTCGTGGTGTGAAGGGTACAACCGGCACTCAGGCATCATTTCTGCAGCTGTTTAATGGAGACAGTTCTAAGGTTAAGGCACTCGATGAGCTCGTGACTAAGATGGCTGGTTTCCAGCGCTCCTTTATCATCTGTGGCCAGACATACACACGGAAGGTGGATGTGGAGAGTGTTGCTGTTCTCAGCAGCCTAGGGGCCACTGTCCATAAGGTAATTACATATTGTGACTTTACATTTGAGTTCTTGTTTAGGAAAATTGTGCTTCATATCTTACATGTGTTCTGATATAAATAAATTTCCTAGTGTTTTCTTCATCTGGCCTGGCTGGCCAGCGGTCATAAACTAGTACCAAACAGTAGTAAAAGCAAAAGGTGCACAGACATTGATCATGCAGGAAGATCTATATACAAAGATTAAAGTTGTGAATGTGTTTCTTACATTGCTTTCCTTCAATAATACATTGTGCAGATTTGTTCAGACATCAGACTACTGGCCAATATGAAGGAATTGGAGGAACCTTTTGAAACCACTCAAATTGGGTCTAGTGCAATGCCATACAAACGCAACCCCATGCGCTGTGAGAGGTCATGCTCTATTGCTCGTCATCTTATGACTCTTCAAGGCAACACAATTCAAACTGCAGCCACCCAATGGATGGAACGTACACTTGATGATTCAGCAAACAGGTGGGCTATTGAATACTGCAATATGATGACTTTAAGTGACACCTTCTATGACTGTTTTTTATCTGTTCTTTTTTAAGTATTGATCTCATGTATTCTCCATCATTCCTTTTGTGTATAAAATATGGTAGCCTTTTTGTGGCCATGCAATTTGGAGTAAATGTTAGAAACTCTGGATGTGTATTATAAGAGATTATCAGGTAATGTTGGAAACACAGATGTCCCAGAAAGTTGGCATGTATTCAAATCCCCTAGCATTTTTACACATTTCACATTATGTAAATGTAAAATTTAGAGCGAAAGTGGATAATGACAAAAATATTCATGTTTATCAGTGTACTGCAGAGAAATAAGTAAATAGGGTAGTTGTATTCATAATTGTAGCCACACGCTGCTCACAATTTTGTGAGGAGGGGTATTATTTTTACAAATCAGTAGCTAATTTTTTTTGTAATTCCTATACCAGTAAAACAAAAGTGAGTTTGTGAAGAGAGGTATGCTTGTGTCTCATATAGAACAGTGTGAATAACAATGTACAAGTCTACTTGGGTTTATAGGAAGCAGTATTTAAAATTTGTATGTTCCTTGGTGTGGTTCTCTAGGAGAATAACATTGGCTGAGGCTTTCCTGTCAGCTGACAGTATCCTTTTGACGCTGCAGAACATTTGTGAAGGTATTGTTGTGTATCCTAAAGTCATTGAACGTCATGTCAGGCAAGAACTTCCATTTATGTCTACAGAGAATATCATTATGGCCATGGTGAAAGCTGGTGGAGACCGGCAGGTATGTTGTTTATCTTTATGAAGGTTATTGTTCACACATCAAGTGCTGGTACTTGGACAGGGGTATAACCTTGTGTTTCATGACAAGAATATAATTATCAGAAAAGTCTTAATAACATTTATTTTTAGGAAAATTAATAACAAATATGAGAATAATAAAAAATTATTTTATTGTTTTATTAGGTGAAAAGTGCCTGTAAAATACACCATTGCATTCGGGTAGAAGAGAAGCACTTCCTATTTTTATGTAAGGCATTCACCATTACAAGTTACATGTTAAACTTAACATAATTAAGTAATCTTCAAAATACTGATATGCCAGTGTAAGGGGTTTATGTTCAAATAGGATTGCAGAATTCCCACTGTGGCAAATTCTGTGGTCTGGCTAGGAGTGTGCTGCCAGACCCCTAAAACTGCAGTTTAGCACATTAAATTTCTGTATATCGCTAACAGTGAGTATGTGGTATAAACTGTACATTAGTGTGTTATTGCCAGGAACCATAACATTGTGATATCCTGTGCAATTCACATATCTCAGAAAGATAGCATTATGTTGTGATGCAATTTGTCTTTTATTGTTCTTCCTTAATACATACAATGATTTGGGTGTCTGTTAGCTTATGATACTGTAGATACCATGGGGATGCTACTGTCTGTCAACTATTCTGTGTTCAAGATACCATGAATATTGACTGTCCGTTAGTTGTACCACATTCTACATGCAGACTGTCTTTTAGCTGTGCCAGATTTGAAACAATGGACATGTTACTGTTTTTTCTACCTCCAACAGAGGGTTCTCATTTGCCAGAACATTCATGCTGAAGTTGTGTGTATAAAAATTTGTTTTAGTCTTTACAAAATTTCTGGGCTACTGACATTTTGCACATTTTATATCTTTATTGGAATGGGTTATGGACATGCCATAGGTGTGCCACGAGCAAATTCGAGTACTTTCCCAGGAAGCTGGAGCCCAGGTGAAGCAGCACGGATTGGATAATGATCTTGTGGAGAGAATACGTAATTCTCCATATTTTGCTCCCATCTTGCCTCAACTTGAAGCACTGCTGGATCCATCAACATTTGTGGGAAGAGCTCCTGACCAGGTAGGGCATCTGATGACTCTATAATGACCATAAGGTACTTCTGAAGAAATGTCTCTTAAAGAACTATCACACAAGTTCTGAAGACAAGTGACCACTTGGGAAGCCTAGGTGTAAATGGGAGAATAGTACTGAAAACATGTCTACAGAAATGGAATGTGAGTGTGTGGACTGGATTGAGCAGGCAGTGTGAACGTGGTAATAAACCTTCAAGTTCCATTAAAGGCAAGGAATTTCCTGACAAACTTTTTAAGAACCTCATGGAGCAGAATCTTTCTTCAGAAACCAGTAGTTGGTTAGCTGGTCATAAAATTTCCAGCCCAGTATGGAACTTGAGGGTTTTTTAAGCATATTTTCAAGAGCCTCTATGATTCACACTTGACATGTAAATATGTTTCAGGTGACTGAATTCCTTCAGGAGGAAGTACATCCAGTTCTGGAACAATACAAGGGAAAAATAGACAAACCTGCCATTTTGGAAATATAATACAGTCATGTAATGCTATGATTTTGGGCTGAACTTTGTAATTGAACTGAAATATAATGTACATATGAAAAACTGTGATGAGTTACTTACATTAAATGCAAGCAAGGTCTGTGCAGCTAACAGCAAAATGTAACATATCTCTACCATGGGAAGAATATCAGGTTTGTTAACAACACGGTCCTTGTGAATGTTTCATCTATAGTGACCATGTAGTCCAGAGGATATTTACCAATATCTCAGAGGAGATGAACAAACATGATGAAGCTAATAGTTGCTTTTTGCAATTTTGCAAATGTGCCTAATAAATGATCCGTTCTTGAAGCCATTTTTCATGCCCATTCATCATTTACTTCAATATCATGAGCCTTAAGCTTCTTTATAAATACAATAATTTGATGTGTTAATGTAGTCTTTGCTTTGTATGTTTGTACATTATGTAATACCCTGTGTAAGAATGAGTGTATGACACCCAGGTTTTCATGGCTCCTGGTCAGGTCACAGCCAGGGTTTCTATGAATGAGTGATTTACTTGCACCTGGGTTGCATGGTTTTGGTAGAGCTTGGTTTGCGGGTGATGTCACAACAAAAGTGCCACTGGCTACAATACTGTTTGGTTTGTGAATGAAACCTGCGTTTGAATGGGGACTGGTTTTCTGTGGTTATAATGGAGATTGATTTGTGAGTGAAATCGAACTCAAGTTTCAGTTGTTACAGTAAGGCCTGATGAAAGGCGGGATGGATTAGTGCATTAATATTCCATCCTATCATATTTTGGGGTCATGATTAGAATACACATTTATATGTGTGTCTTCCCATTTTTAGTCACATTTTTTGGTCAAAAATAATGTGATACTAAAGACAGTACATTTTGAAACAATTTTATTAACAGTGTTTTCAGTACTAGCTTTTGTAATACACACATGGAACTGATTTTACAGAATTTTACAATAGTGAGTATTTTATATTGTGCAGATAGTTGGAAATTAGCAATTTATATAAATAAGTACATTATTTTGATCACAGTATGACTTGCATGATGGTGAAAAGAGTTAGAGGGCTGTGAAAAGAATTTGCATATTACACATGTTTATATCTGCTTCGAACAAGTGATCACAGAGCTTATGTTTGCATTGTCATAAAAACCCCCGTGTTATGAATATTGATCATACTTATATTGGCATACAAAAGTGCACAAAATTCAAAAGGATATTGAGACTAGTTTAAACAAAGTGTGAGAATTTAAGAAGCAGGAAAGTGGATAAAATTATAAGATGGAGCAATACATTTGAAGAAGAAGTTTAACATTTTTTTAATGAAAATTAGTAATATGAGACCATGGCAAGTTTATAAAATAGACCATTGCTATAGAATGATGATTTCCATCAAATTTTGCACCGTCACAATTCTTCTTTACATATGAGGTTCAAAAAGTGATGAAGAGTTACATACCACTCAGTAAGCATTAACAGACCAAGTTACTTATCAAGAAAAGCTTCTTTCTTGGGGCTGCATGTGAATTGTGAAATACATGGTGATGCACACACGTGTGATTGATTGGAAATTATAACATGCCTGTGTGAAATGCGCAATTTTCTTGTGTGTTAAAACCACATAACAATATTTTTGTCATTGTAAAGTAATTTAGTGACAGACAAAGAGCAGATCATATTTTGAAAAATAAAGGCAAAGAAACTGTTTTTAGAAACAGTCTTAAATTGCAGAACAGTTTACTTATTTGGGAAGAAGATAAATTATTAAACAGTGGCTACAATATTCCCTGTTTGTGACATAAAGAAAAGCTATAAGGTATTCTTATAATAAATGTGATACTTTAAAGATCTGGAAAATGTGTTGTCAAAGGGGTGGATTCAAAAACTTGATCAATAATTAATATTCAGTGATTGGGTGTATTTTGTTGTGCAATCATGAAACAGGGAAATGAAAACACGCTAGCAGTGTATATTACATCAGGTCTTATATGCAGTATGTTGGCATAGCTGATGAATGAAGTTCATCTACATAAAGGAAAGTGGTATGACACTTGTGAGTCACTTTTTCAGTTATCAGTGATATCAGACAGTCATCCCAATACCTTAAAATTCTTTGACTGGATAATGTCAATTCACCTCTACTTCCACAAATGCTTGACCAGTGCCAGTCACTAGTTCATGTTTTGTGAGCTTCAGATTAAACATAGGAAAAACAACAGTTTCAGAAGGTCTGCATTCAATATAGGATGTTTCACAGTTGATTTTTATGGTAACATTACAATCATAGCAGTCAGTAAAAATTACAGTATGTCGAAATTGATGAGTTAGAATAACTATATAAGCATGTATTGCTTGTACGGGTCTATGTAATATTATTTTTTTTGCAATAATTTTCTATTCTTGTAAATGCACAACGAATGGTTTGTGGGTTGTAATGAGTAGTACAGTGCATATAGATAATGGTTATATGGAAAGGAAGTTATAATTTTATTCATTTTGTCATTTCATTCCTTTATAGATAAGTTACCTGTTCACTGAAAAGCTTCATAGGAATTTTTGTCAAGTACTTCAGAAATATAATTTTTTAGTATATGGATTTAGAGTGTGGAAGTTACTCATCCATCATTTTTAAGTATATGAGTATAAGATGTCATGATTGACACGATTAAAGTGGTTCAACTAATATTTCATAAATATGCTATCACACAATTTGTTAGGAGTACAGAACTTTAATTGAGAATACAGTCTCTTCCAGTAACTCCTTAATTAGCCCACAGGTAGAAAACATTCTACTTGTAACCAGAAATTTTATCACTGATAATGTAAAAGAAAATTTTGAGGTTAGAAACACTAAGTGTTGATATGCTTATTTGGTGGAGAGCTATGTAACTTCATAATACATCCAACAGTTGTTTAGTTCTTTAACAGTGCTCAAATAAATAGCAGATGATGGTTAAACACTCATTGTTGTGGATGCCAGACTCACTGTTTTCTGTTTTAATGTTCATGGATGGAATCTAGTTTTGGGATTCAGAGGTTTCCACGTGCTTCATTTTGGTGGTGATTGTAAGGCTTTATTTAATTAATCAGGAAGGTTAATGAATTGCAAGTATTTCGTGTGAATGGCTTTCTTTTTATCTTTCTTCAGCATGTTGCTTCTGCAGGTAATCTGCATTTCCACATCAGTGAAGACTTTGCAGGGTAAGTTACAAATCCTTTCTTCTACCAACAGCCCATGGTACCTATATTACACAAATAAAATGGTTATTATATGCATGCTTCGTACTTTTAGGGTAGAATGACAGCCAAAAATAAAGTAATTTCTGTGTATGCTTCTGTGCTGTATAATTGTTGAAGGATGATAGAATAGGATAGAATTTTTTTCATTCCATATATCCTTCAGTGGACTAAACCACGGATGTGTAACAGGACTTGATATTAGAATATAGCACTTGTTTTCAGATATATAGATAAATGCATAATAATTATGTATCTATGGTGTTACAGGAAACTGACAGTTTAGCTCTTGCATGTGAGAAAATTTAGAATTTTCATTTGACATAAATTCTTGTATAGCACAGAAGATATATGCCAATAGATACACTTTAAATGGTGGCTTAAATACTGTTCTATCATTATTTAAACTTTTAATGATTGGTGTAAGGCTACTGAATGACTTATTTCTGCATAATGAACTGTTGTTTGATACTGAGTTTGGTACTTGGCACACGTAGGTCATATCTGTGCATTTTGTCATGTTTGTCTCAGTTAGTTTTACATTTTTCCATGTTGTTCATGTCAAATTTTAATACTGAGAGTAAGAATTCGCTACCAAGTAGAAGATGGTTAGATTTCCTAAATAATTTCATACAAGGTTTTTTGTGCCTGCCGTTATTATAATAATTGTGTTTTGGATTTAAAATACCTTCTTGGTGTCTGTTGGATTTCCATATAGGACTATTTCTTGTGATGTGATGTAATGGAAGGAAGCAAAATGAACACATTTTAGAGTGATGTTACTGTCCTTGTTGAAAAGCATGCAGAATTTAATTGGCAGATAACTATTCATTGTGTTTTTCAGTTTAAATTATAGTCAATGTGCAGACCAGGAAGTTTAGTTATTCTGCTTCTTCATTTTTTGGGGGGGGGGTTATATCCTGTATTCAGATCAACACGTGTTGTTAGTACAAAATCTCAAGAAAGTTGTGTTGTAAAAATTTAATGTGCATGAACTGACTTTAAACCATCTTTAGAGTAACTGAAGACACCATGTATGCAATTTTTTATCGATCTATGGATGTGAAATAATAGTACTAGAATAATATTAGTATCATTAGTGTCACTGATGTAGGTTTCAATTGAAAGAAATACATCATATATATAGATATATACACATATATGAAAGAACATGGAAAACCAAGTATTAAACCCCAAGGGAATCGATATTTTGTGACCTCCATTGTGAGCATTTTGAATAGTTTGAATGTGGTGAATTTTTTCTACTTTTTTCTTTCTTTCATGAATATATGATTTAAACCATTGACCTGCTGTACCCTGAATTCCATAAAAACATAGGTCTCATGAGCATAATCTTTTACTTACACAATGGAATGCTTTAGCTAGATTGCATGGTATTCCAGCAACATACATTTTATTATTAAGAGCACATACAATTTCTTTCTGTAAAGCTGACATAGCCTCTCCCACAATGAAACATTTTCTGAATCAAAATTGCACATCTGCATAGATGTTTGTCACTCCATTGGAAACAACACTCAGATGTTTTAGAGAATGCAGTTAGTAATGAAACTTGTCTGTAACTGGATATGCATGACTTTTTGCCCTTTTTTTTACACAGGTCTAACTTGTCCATATTTGAGACCGTCTATGAAAATTTGCATTAGTGTTGAATGATTAGAAATGCATCTTCATGGAGTACTAATGTAATTTGTGCAGATTTTGAGTAGTTTGGTTGGTATTCTGTCATAATCACATGAAAGTTTTGATTTAAGAGACTTTATTCTGTTTTTCATTTCATTTGCTGTTTTTGGCATAAGCTTTATATTTGGGAAGGTTTTAGTGATCTTTTTAGCTACATACCCTGCTGCATCTTCTGTAACATTGTAGGTCTTACATACAAATTAGTAAGTGAATGGCCTAGGCCTGAAATCATTTTCCATGGGGAAGAATAAAACTCCCTTTACTGTAGTTGTTGTAAACACGTCTCCACATGGATGTCTTGGCAAAAGCTAGTTGCAAAGACTAAATAAATCACTACTACAAGCTACCCATGATAATTTACACAGTATTTATGTCAATTTTTTATGCAAATGTAATATGAAATGTTACTGTTTGCATAGGTGTGATACCGTACAAGAATTTACATTTCTTTATCCATGTTAATGACGTTCAAGGCCATCTGAATTACTTGTAAGGTTATATGTAGGCCTACGTATACACAGTTTTTGTTTATGAATAAAGAGTATTGGTGAGACACATATGGGAGTCAGATGCAGGACAGTGCAAAAGGATCATTAACCCTTATCCTGCTAACGTGGAGTATAGGGTGAGCTCTTAATAATGTCAGCAAATGGCAGATGGGATTTAACTCAGCGTTTAAACGGTTAAGTTGTTAATATTCTATTCTTTTTTGTCATTTAATTAAGTGATGGTTTGTTAAATGCAGCCAAGTTGTATATGACAGACAAATTCTAAGGAGGGCATGTTTTGAATTACCTAGACTGTTACATAAACATGTGCTCTTAAAAACAGAGAATAATTGTTTCTGCAGAACTGTATGTTATTCATACAAAAGCCTGATTATGTGTTACTTACATTAGAGCTCTTCAGCTCCAAGTTGTGGTCTTCCTGCCATAAGTTAAATCTGTAGATGCTTCTTTTCCTGAGGACACATTTCCGTTGCATGTTAACTGACTGGTGTCTTCCACCAAGTGTGTATTTGAGCCATGCCACCATTGATCCAAATCACATTTTTGTTGTCCATATTTTCCAGAATTTACAACAGTTGGGAGTGGAATACAGTGATGGTTCCCTGTTGTCCAGCATATATGGAAGTTATATGATGGAATATAATCAATCATCTGTGTTCTGTCTTCATGCTTGTGTTTTGTTTCTGGTAATGGAAATGGCATGCATTTTCTGGTTTTGTATTCCTTGCTGCATGACAGTGGATGTATCTTCATGATACAATGGGGATATTACTCTAGGTCTATATTAAGTAGTTATATTACATGAATGGAAAGTTTTACCCACAGCCATTAATAACATAATTATGATTCACAGTTGTAGTTTGTTGAACTGATAGCTAATTATGTGTAGAAATGCATCTCAAATAAGTGATTTTAATTGAAAACTTTTTTTCTGCTCATATGTCATATATCAATGAATAAACTAAACCAACCTTGCAATATTAACATGCTGTGATTCTACAGGAACAATTTGAATGTGGTGGTGCATATTTGTCAGAGTCTGAAGATAAATTCTGGGAACAGATGAAGAAATGAGAACTGAAAAAAAGTGGAATGAATTATATTATAATACAGGTGTTAGATTAGTAAAAAACAAAGGCGAGCCATAATTCTGAATGTCAAATGGAATTTAATGCAATGACATGTATCTGCAGGTAGGAGAGTGTAAGTGGAATGATACATAGAGTGGCTATTGCTTTGTTATTCAAATTTCATATGTGTTATGATAGTTTAGTTACTGGGTCTGTTTATATGTGCATCTGGCTGATTAATATTGTTTGTGGTCTTGAGTTTGCATCCTGTATTGATCACATTTTACTTAACATGTGCTCACAGAACACAATAATGGAACACAAAAATGCAGTGTGACTTGTACCGTGTCTAGGCATATCCATTCATTTTGAAATAAGTGGCAGTTCTTTCTTAGATAATTGTGTATGTAACAACAAGAGGGGAGTAATATGTGAAAGGCATGAGAAAATAGTGTGAACAAGAGGTATATGGGGAGTTTCAGAAGGAGAGAGAGAGAACTAAATTATTGCAGGAAACACAACTAAAAGTATTGATTTTTGGATGATAAACAGAATAGTGAAGGAAGGTACTGATGATAGGAATGTACAGACATAGAAATGAAGATTAAGAAAAAGTGGAGGTACTGGACAAAAAGGCAGTATGATGAGTGATAAATTTAGATAAGAACTTAAAAAAGAAAGTAAACTGAAATAAATGAGGTTTCAAAATTCATTCAGAATTTCTGCATTTATGAATGAGACTAGGAAGAAAGGATTTCTTAATCATTTCCATGATCATCCTTGGCAAATAGGTCTTCCATAGATGAGAAGGTTTTATCAAAGATGAAGTGTTTTGATAGAATTATATGTGTATACAAATACATGTATGTACATGTGTAAGAACTCACTGAATTAGATTCAGCACTTGTCCAAGTGCTATACGTGTAGCAAATGGGTGATAAATAAATAAATCAATCAGAATTTGGGCTGCAGATGGGCATTTCTATATATAATCCATTTTAAATCACAATGTTTCACTATCTCCTTAATTTTTAAATAATTGTGATGACTAGGCAGACTAGAGTGATGTGAGACACAAAGCATGCATGTAGTGTCAAATTGAGGGAGACTGGAAGAGTAGACAAAGACACAATAAATGTAAGAAATGTTCCTGAGGGCAGAGAGTGTAGAGCACTCAAGCTGTAGACATGTAATGAAGTATGAATGTGAATGGAGAAGATCCTTGGGATGTTATGCTATGTTTACTTCCCAGAAGAGCTGACTCTCTGGCAGCACTGCTGTGGGAAGCTCAAAGCTTGCATGAACAGAGAAACTAGAAAGATGCACAACAGAGCAGAAGCTAGGAATGTTTGTAACAGTAAAGAAATATGTAGTACCAGCTTCACATACAGAAGGGAGACTAGAGTAAGGAAAATTGCCAGGGGAACTTTGGAACACAAAAGTATGGGCAAAGAATAGAATGAAGAAGTGATGTACATACAGAGACTGATAAACAGATCAAAAGTGGCAGTGTGAGAGAAAATGTGGAATAAAACAACACATAATCGGTAGTGGCACAAATAGAGGGAAATGAAGAGTAAATGTACAGAGACATGTGATATAAATCAGATTATAGTTGAAGAATGAATAAGAAAAATTAATATGAAGTATGGAACACAGGCCTAAAATGTTTCTGACAGTAAAGTGGAGAGTAAGGGAGACATTATTCATATGAACAGTACTGAAGGAAAATGAAGATAAAATGAACACAGTATCATACTTTCTTATATGTTGGAACATTGCATGATAGAGTTCAGGAGTGGAAGTATGCTTGCAAATGTATTGTACCAAAATGTAAATATGTATATCTGTCTGTATGCATGTGATACATACAGAGAAAATAAAGCTGAGATTAGAATTGGTTGTCATGAGAAACACACAGCATGCATGAGAATGGTTTCATATAACAAATGTTCTGGGATGAAGATGAAAAAATAAACTAAAGAATACACTGTACTAAAGAGAACAAACAATTTTGAAACATTATCAATGTAGAGAGGAACATCATGCATAGAAATTAAATTATATGGAGGGAAGAACAAGAGAAATGGCCTGTACAGAATGTAGATTTGTCGGAAATAAAGACAGAAGAGTATGGAAAGATAACAAAGAAATAGTGTTGTTATTGATAAAAATGAAATAACAGCACATCTGGAATTAAGAAGAAAAAACTAAGAGAATGTCATGCACCATAATGTCTGTGGTAATAGACAGACAGAAAAATTTGGAAGGTTAATGAAGAGACAGACAAGCACAGAAAGGACAGGAAACAGGTGTAATCTGAAGAGAGGGAAAGGCTCTATAAAAATGTGAAATAAAAATATTGTACAATTACAATGATTCAAAAAAGGGGATTACCATGTACAGAAATGAAATAAAAGAAATATGGAATTTAAAAGGCAGGAGAAGTGAACACATGTAAAATAGAGAAAGTAGAGAGAGAGAGAATGTCATCCACACACAGTAGTTGTGCATGACAGTAATTGGAGAGGGCAGTAAGTTTAATTGTTTGATATAGAGAGAGGGTGATGTCATGCACACAGATGAAATAAAAACAGACATATCATTGGGTAGGGAAAATAAAAGTGATGCACAGTATTATAGTGGAACAAGAGTAAAATAAAGAAGCTAAAAGAAGAGAAATGCCATGCACAGGGACTCAATAGACTTGTGTGAATTTATGAAGGAAAAATATAAGGCATGTCATGTATAGACAGTAGCTGTACCTGAGAGGAAAGCAAGAGAGTGTGTAAGTTTGAAGACAACAAGAAAGCTGTAATGCATAGAAATGAAATAAATGGATACATAGAAATAATAAGGGAAGATAAGAGAGATGCCATGTTCAGAAGTGTAATAAAATAAATGGAAGTGAGATGGGAAAACAAGATACATATCATGCCAAGAAACAAAATCAATCATGTAGGGGTGAGAAGGAAAATAAGAGAAATATCATCCTCAGAAATGAAATACAATAAAACATGGAGGGTTGAGAAAGGAATATAAGGGAGATGTCATGCACAGGGAATAGGTATATGTAATTGTAAAGAGATGGGGAAGACTGTGTTTAATGTGTAGGTAGACAGATCTGTCATATACAGAGATTCAGTACAACAGTTACAGAAGGAAGAACAGAAAGTTAGAGGAATGTTATTTACAGAAATTATTTGAAACAGATATGCAGTAGAATTGAGCAGGAGATAACAGGAAGGTCAAGAAATGAAATGGAGTGATGTAGAATTAAAAAGGAAATGCAAGAGAAATGCCATGCATCAAAATGAGATAAGAAAACAACAGGATTATGAAGGGCCAGTAAGAGAAGTACCCTGCAGAGAATAAATGTATGTGATGGTAAATAGATTGAATCAGTGGAAGGGTGAGGGGTATGAGCAGTGTGGAAAGAGGTATCATGCACAGATTTGAAATGAAAATGCTGTAGAAGAAAAAACAAAAATAAGAGAAATGCCATGTACATAAATGAAACAAAAGAGGTGAGAAGTTAAGAAAGAAAAATATGAGAAGTGTGATGCACAGAAATTAAATACAACGAAAGAGCAATTAAGCTAGAAAAATACACATGACATGCATGGAAGTAAAGTGAAACAATTCTAGGAGGAAGAAAAAAAAATATGAGGATTGTTGTGCACAGAAATGAATTAAAAAGAATGAGTAATTAAGAAAGAAAAACAAGCAGCCTGGCATGCAGAGAAATCAAAAGAAACTATTCCAAGAGGGAGAAGGAAAAGTAAGAGAAACATCATGCACATATGTGTAAGAAAGAGCAATTAAGAAGAACAATAAAGGGACATGCCATAAAAAGAGATCAAATGAAACAATTATAAGGTGAAGAAAGAAAAATAAGAGAACTGTCATGCACATAAATGAAATAAAAACGATGAGCAGTTAAGAAACAAGAATAAGACCAATGCCATGCAAAGAAATGAAACTATCCTAGGATGAAGAAGGAAGAGTAAGAGAATTGTCATGCACATAAATGAAATAAAAAATATGAGCAATTAAGAATGAAAAATAAGGCAATTTTCATGCACAGAAATGAAATAAAAAGGAGAAATTAAGAAAGAAATATAACATGCATGAAAATCAAATGAAACAGTTCTAGAAGGAAGAAAGAATAGTAAGAGAATTGTCATGCACAGAAATGAAATAAAAGGAATGAGCAATAAAAAAAAAAGATGTACACAAAAATAAATGAATCAGTAGTAGGAGAAAGAAAGAAAAATAATAGAATTGTCACATACAAAAGTGAAATAAAAGAGCAATTAAGAAAGAATAAGAGACGTGACATGCATGGAGATCAAATGAAAGAATTCTAGGAGGCAGAAAGAAAAATTATAAAACTGTCATGCACAGAAATGAAATAAAAAATGTGAAAAATGAAGAAAGAAGAATAAGAGACATGGCATGCGTGGAAATGAACTGGAATTGTTCTAGGAGGATGAGATAAATAAGAGAAATGTCATGCACAGAAATGAAATGAAAGAAATTTGCAATTAAGACAGAAAAATGAAAGATGCAACATGCATGGAAGTCAAATGAAACTATTCCAGAAGAAAGAAATAAAGTAAGATAAATGTCTTGCATTGGCGCAAACTAAAAGGAATGAGAAATTAAGAAAGAAAATAAAGTTTATATGCATGGAAGTCACATGAAATTATTCTAGAAAGAAGAAAGAAAAATAAGAGAATTGTCATACACAGATACAAAATAAAAGAAATGAGCAATTAAGAAATGAAAAGAGAGACATGACATGCATGGAAATAAAATTAAACTCCTCTAGGAGGTAAAAATAATAGTAACAGAATTGTCAAGCACACACATGTAATAGGAGGAATTAGGAAAGAATTAAGAAAGAGAGAGAGAGATGACATGCATAAAAATCAAATGAAAGTATTCTAGTAGGTGAAAAAAAAAATACAAGGATTGTCATGCACAGAAATGAAATTAAAGGAGTGAGCAATTAAGACAGAAGAATAAGAAACATGACATGCGTGGGAATCAAATGAAAGAATTCTAGGAGTAAGAAAGAAACATAAGAGAACTGTCATGCACCGAAATGAAATAAAAGGATTGAGCAATTAAGAAAGAAGAATAAAAACCATGGGATGCATGGAAGACAAGTGAAACTATTCCAGGACAAAGAGAAGAATAATATAAGAAATGTCATGAACAGAAATGAAATAAAGGGAGATGAAAAATAAGACAAAACATAAGAAACCTAATATGAATGGAAATGAAATGAAACTATTCAAGAAGGAAGAAATAAAGTATCAGAAATATCTTGCATAGAAATAAAAGAGAAGGAATGAGAAATAAAAAAAAAAATAAGAGAATTATCATATACAGAAGTGAAATGGAACTGTTCTAGGAAGATGTAGGAAAAATAAGAGAAATATCATGCATAGATACGAAAGAAAAAGAATGAAAAATTAAAAACAAGGGGGGTGGGGACATAACATGCATGGAAAATAAATGAAAGTACCCTAGGAGGAAGAAAAAATTGTAACAGGATTGTAATGCACACACGTAAAATAGAAGGAATTAAAAGAGAGAATTTAAAAAAACAAGAGATGTGACATGCATGGAAATCAAATGAAAGAATTCTAGAAGGTACAAAGTAAAATAAGAGAACTGTCTTGCACAGAAATGAAATTAAAGTAGTGAGTAATTAAGACAGAAGAATAAGAAACATGATATGCATGGGAATCAAATGAAAGGATTCTAGGAGTAATAAAAACAATTAGAGAATTGTCTTGAACAGAAATGAAATTAAAGGAGTGAGCAATTAAGACAAAAGAATAAGAAACATGACATGCATGGGAGTCAAATGAAAGAATTCTAGGAGTAACAAAAAAAATAAGAGAATTGTCCTGCACAGAAAAGAAATTAAGGGAGAGAGAAATTAAGACAGAAGAATAAGAAACATGACATGCAAGGGAGTCAAATGAAAGAATTCTGGGAGTAATATAAATAAAAATAAGAGAATTGTCTTGCACAGAAATGAAATTAAAGGAGTGAGCAATTAAGACAGAAGAATAAGAAACATGACATGCATGGGAGTCAAATGAAAGAATTCT
>Ga0123357_10004651_pt1 | contig 16196 bp, 7 predicted proteins | sample TergutEmb28metaG_FD_89873 | JGI IMG/M metagenome (GOLD analysis project Ga0123357, IMG submission 89873) | Embiratermes neotenicus P4 segment gut microbial communities from Petit-Saut dam, French Guiana - Emb289 P4 | ecosystem: Host-associated > Arthropoda: Insects > Digestive system > Gut ... | reverse complement strand
GGAGGGTGAGGTTTGGAAAGAAAAAAATACGATGTGGTGGGGGGGGGGGGGGGGGAGGGGAAAAAAATCATTTTCATCTTGGTCACAAAAACCTGGTCCTTTCAGACAATTCTACTGAGCCGCCTGTTATCTTGTTGGTGAATTAAAAACAACAGCAACGCTGGAACAAACGAATATTCCGAATTTTCTGTTCGTTAAAAAATCTTGTATCTAATTTCGAGACAAAATTGCGTGGAAGATTTCGGCTACGCAAATTGTGGGATGAGAAGTGATGCTTTAATTGTAAACCACGTGATAATAAGCGGTCGTGGCTTCCTTTAAGACAGTGTTCGGCATTTGCCTGGAGGGGCGGAGCAACCTAGTAAACATTTCAGGCAGCATTATCCCTATCTTGTTCATATCCGTGCACTAATATCACACAATCAAACAAATACCGACAAATGCACCCACATATTACCAAGGTACCACTTTGTTAATATTATACGTCAGTCCAACATGTTTCAACCTTTAAAGGGTCATCTGCAGGGAGTATATTTGATAAATTCTAGCAGCAAGTTCATTGAACCTGTAAGGGTTAAAACATGTTACAATGACGTACAGGTTTAATGAAGTGGTGACTCAGTAATATATGTGAGCTTTTGTCGGTATTTATGTGATTTAGGATTGCCTGTCTCTAGGCCGATACTCTTATTTCTATCCTGAACACCCCTGGACAAGAATCAATTTTACTGCGCAATGTGCCGTGACGCCCTTTCTTATCTGTCGGTACATCGTAATGTAAGTGCCCCTCTGCAGGTACTGTACATTAAGATATAAGTAGTGACAGACTGCTCATATTTCGCCTCCTAAGAACAAAAGCTTTCTACGAGAAAGTTGAAAGAATTAAATTGAAAGAATAATTTTCTATCGAAAACGCATTCTTCAGCAACTGAACGACGTAGTACATAATATATAAATAACCAATAAGATGTTGTATGCTTTCTTATGGTAATTCCCCGGCGTCTGAATTTTATATGCTGACGTTTCGGAACACTCTGTCTGTTCCATGTTCATAAGCCGGTAGGTATGAAGAATATGTCGGCATATAAAATTCAGACGCCGGAGGAATTATCCAAACCGAAGAATACAACATTCAGAACGGCGAAATTTTGAAATCAGGAACCAACCAGATGCACTACAAATTTGTGACATACTTCATTCTCTGTATTCTCAACAACATGTTTCTGTCGCTATTGCTGCCATCTTCGGGGTAATGTTATTATTATAAAAATACAAAGGCAGAAATTTGGTTAGCTGTGCCGCCATCTCTCCATAACAATTAAAAATTAAGATAATTTCAGTTAAAATTATGTAAGTAAATTAAATGTAGGTTAAAATGAGTAATGATTAAAATCTTGGGGGTTAAAATTGTTAGACGGTGTTTGTTAGACCAATATACGACACAGTCGATCTTGTTCTCCTTCGTTCCCAAATCTGCGCAGTACTGGGGACTCCCTCCCGGCGGCCCGTGCGCTGTATGTCACGCATAAGACACTGTCCACATATGACAATATAATACGGCATATGCGCACTGCATGCTGGTTAACCATGGCTATAGACACACATTGAGAATACGTAATACATCTTGGTTTTGCACAGCATCAATGGTTATACGATCGCGCCAAAATATTACGTTTATACGTATATCGCCTGTCTTGTCTCCTTTCCTTCCATATTTGGCTCGATTCTACGTTATAAGCAGCATACAAACTTAGAATCAGAAAAAGAATACTTAAATATACCTTATGTATATTCACGTGCCTAATTAATTCATATATTTAATTTTTATTAAACCCTGTAGCTTCGAGAAATGATACAGAAAGCTTTCTTGACATCCTCTTAAAGTGAACCTTACGAAACTGGTGATCTATTATGCGAAACAGCTGACGGTCCAATTTAGAGCAACACGCCATTTTTATTTTCTCCAAGGACGTTCAGAGATCGGAGGGCACAATGTCATATATTAAGGCACCGATTTTATCAGATGGAAGTTGTGTTTACAAACTGGAGAGAGAACATACTCCCCCATAAACGTTAATCCGGTCACAACTGCAGATGGAGAAGAGAAAAATTAGAAGAAGCACATACTTAACTGAAGAAAGCAACAAAAACAGCAACTAATGTTTCGACTTGACGACCATTGCTTTTTGTCAGCTGCTATGGCAGTCTTTCAGTTTAGAAAGTGGCCCAATTTACATGAGCTAGTGAAGTGAGAAATTAATTAATGCGTAAGACATGAAACTGAAACACCACGGATTATAAATTTTACCAAAATATGTAGGTTAGTTGTGGCCTTCACGCTGCAGCCGACTTAACCCCAGGGTAGAAGCAACGAATTACACAACGAACAGGAGACTCTAGGCTTCCGAACCGTTCTGGGCGCAGTCTTCACTCCCTGCTCCGTCATGTGGTCTATATTGACAGAGACCTCACGACGTAGACAGTAGATAAGAACACTTAACAGTTAGAGCAAAAATTAAATGAGTCATAAAAATTATAGACCAACACAGAGTGATCCTTATAGGAAGAAATCCAAATCTTTAGCTGCAGGTCATGTTCGGCGGTAATATCACTTCCCAATTACTTGCCAATTCCCCAGAATTTCATTCCGAGTTCAGCTGTGAGTCGTTCACCTCTTTCGCGCTAGATGGCAGGTTGCCACGCGTCCATCATTTTTACAGAGTAGCCGCATCACGTCGTTTACATTGCAGGAGCGTTTGTTTCGTATGCGTACTTAATGCGTTACCGGCTCGTATCTCATGACACGGACGAAATGCAAGGAAAATTTGGTGGACACAATGTGCCAGCCAATTCCGCGGTGCCCAAATGAATATCCTTATATATATGTGTGTGTGTGTGTGTGTGTGTGTGTGTGTGTGTATGTGTGTGTGTGTGTGTGTGTGTGTGTGTGTGTGTATCACCCTGTACAATTGAAGATGATGTGACACTTTGCGTGCGTGTCTGGTTCAGATAAGAAATCAGTAAAACTTAAGTTAGAAGAGCAACGTATGCAGTAATTATGTCGCACGTTCGACATTTTCTGGTCCAGTATCTCGCAAACAAAAAGACGGACAGAAAATTTTCATTCGATGTAATGTGTGTGCTGTACTGCGCTCTGTACAGTTTATTCGAAGCACATTTCGCTACGATTAATATAAAGCGAGATATTCTTTAGAAGACTTCAGAACTTACGAAATATTCCGTACAGAGTGCGATTTCTTGTTGTCTGATAACAAACATATTTGGATTATTTTAATGCATCTTTTATTGTTATTACTACAACTAACAAATGCACAGTTATATATCACGACGGTATATATCACAGCGTAACAAAACTGCACGTCACAAAGTCCGATACACACCCCGACTCAGTACACTCCAGACCAGCACACTAAGAACATCAACAAGGGGTAAGTCCACCATTAAGTATATTCAATATGTTCACGATATCTTATCCTTATATACATACACTAACTTCCATTTTTATTGCAGAGTGTATATGCAGCCACAAATACACACTGCTGGCACGAGATATTATATCGTCGAACAGACTTTATTTTGTCACTAAACAACGATTAAATAACATTTTAATATATTGTAATAATTTTATGGAATTGTAATTTTAACAACATCAAGTTTAAGAATTGATGTAACTTAACAAGGCACAAATGTAAAATTCCCTGATGATGACACAGAAATATCGAAACATGTAAGAGTATATATTATATAAAGAAATGCTGTTGTGATATATACTGTTGTGATGTATACTGTTGTGAAGTATAATGGTACATTTGTTGATCTAATAAAAACATGCTGAGGTGTACACGTCAAAAATTTCGTTAAAAATTCTCGGTAGCAAATTTTATGAAAATGTATTTGACGGTCCTGAATATGTTATGTGCAGACTATCAGAAGCTAAGACTGAGCGACATGGAGAAAATGTTAGTTTGAAATTTTGCAAATTTTTTGTTGAACATCAAATGAATATATTCAGGGTAAAAAAGAAAGAGACGCGGAAAGCAGATGGTGGAAAACCCCGACTTTGTCTCTTTGTTTCTGGGCTGTAAATATAATTTTCCATAGTGTTTGTCGAATTTTGATCCCTTGTTTTGCATACACGAGAATATAGGGTGCGGACATTTCGAATTGTCCCAGTCCGAAATTCCGCCCGTTCTGCCTCAGTGTCTGGCTCCTTAAACGTATAATTTGGTCACCCATATCGGTAAGAATGCGATCGTTGCGCCAGCAGCAGCAGCAGCAACAACACGATACAATATATCTTATGTTTCGCTCCAGTAATTCCAGAACACCTATACAGCAGCTGTCATACGTTTCAGTATGTATCTTTACAGTGCAATTCGTTTGTCTGTTTAGGGTCAAGACACCAGCATAAGGGGTTAATAAAACAACAAACAAGATAGGAAAATTTCCTTTATACAAAGGTAATGAGAGTACCGTCTTTCACAACAATCTTCGTATATTAATTAAGTTGGAATTTATTACGCTACGTGTTTCGGCTTACCTACAAAAGAGCCATCACCAGGTATTAAGACACAAAAGGAAAATTATACATGTGTGACGTCACACATGTATAATTTTCTCTTTTGTCTTACTGCGCGATAATGGCTCTGTTATATGCAAGCCGAAACACGTAGCTTAATAAATTCCAACTTAATTAATATACGAAGATTGTTGTGAAAGACGGTACTGCCCTACTTTTATACCACAACGGAATATCACAATTAAACCTACGTCACAATTAACACTGTTTGTTCTCCTTCAGCGATGTATCAGTCCAGGCATTTTGTATGAAAAACTTTTGTAGCGCAACGAGAGGTAAACAAATATACGAAGTCCTCCTTACTGTCTGGGGTTGCAGGCACGCCATCAAGCTTCCGCTGTCTGCCCACCACTCGGCCTAGCTGCGCTGACCCACAGTGCAACGTCTGGGCAGGGCACAGCCCGCTCGCTTTTCGCAACGCCTAGACTCCGTCGCGAGTATTTGAATTTAAAATGAAGTTATTCGGATTATTTTAAAGACCGTACTTAATCTCCTCACGAAATATTTTATTCAGATATTTAGTTGAAATTTTCTCATAATTTCTTGGAGGGCTGCAGCCCTGTAATCCTTATGGACGAGTCGCCCCTGATGGGTCCTAATAACGAGGTGGATATTCAAAGAGTCTTTGCTTGTAGTGAGGCTATCGAAGTGTGTAGGAACTGTTGTAACTAAAGGAGTGTGCATATATCAACCTGCTATCTCCATCGAACAGAGTTCTTATTCAGAAGCCCGTACACGATAACCAAGTCAAAAAATTGGCTACACTTTACAAAAACGTCACCAATAATTTAACCCATAACCTCCCGACCTTTTACTCCAGATAAACTTTAATATTATTCTCCTCTCTGTGTCTCCCAAAGTCTCCATCCCTACCTTCCTCCCTCCAGTTCTTCTGACAGATATTCAGTACACAATAAACACTAATCAAATTCGCCATAAAACGTACGCATACTAAACAGTCCCTGTAACAAAGAAGGATTTGAGTGTCGTCGAACAAAACTAATTTAAGTTAAACACTTAATTGTGACGTAAAATTAAACAGTCTTTTTGCTAACAACTGTGAATTCCAGCAACAAGACAGGGGAACTGGACGGATGACATCGATTTCAATGAGAGGTTCTCGTGGCTGGGCTCCGGAGAGATGGGAGAGAGCTACAGGGAGGCCCTGGTTCGAGGACTGCCCTTCCCCATCCTTACGGTGGCCGAGTATTTCAGCCTGGGGCAGGAAGGTTTTGCATGGGGCGGCCAGTACAGAGCGGCAGGGTACTACGGCTCCATCCTTCTCTGGTGAGTTAGTCAGCTGTTTGAACTATGTATGTATAAAGTAACGTCGAGGCGCGTTCGCGTAACCATGGTTTGAGTGCAAAAGCAGTAAATATTACGTACTCGAAGTGTATGATTGTGCGAAGTGCATGTGCCATGATATATTGTCATCTGTGGCTCGTCTGGCTGTTCAGAAGTTGTCTACATTATCTCATAAATGGTATGATTTTCGGGAAAAAGTTATTGAATGTAAGACTTGATTTTCTCTACAAATTCTGTGAAGACTGTAGTGAGATATTTTTATAAATATAAGTAGGCCTTCGTGTAAAGTACTCATTGTTTCTGTCAGATTGTAATGAAACTTGAAATTTCACGACAGATTTTCGAAACACACTCAGATAGCAAATTTCATAAAAATCCGTCCATTGGGATCCGAGTTGTTGCATGCGGACAGAAGGACGGACGAACAGACTGGCAGGCGTGACGAAGCTAATAGTCCCTCTTCGCAATTTTGCTAAAGCGCCTAAAAATCGAGAAGCGGGGCCCACTCAAATGCTGGTGAACTTAAACGTTTACTGCCTGCACCGGGGGGGGGGGCTGCGCGCTGTTATAGGTAGTGAAAATTATGAAGTGTAGTTTGCAGAGTAGGCTAAATCTGTGGGTAAAATCTCTGCTTTTTGTGAAGATACAGAAAGCGTCTTCTAGGTGAAGATACAGTTGACCTTATGCACGTCAGGAAGGCATAATGAGGGAGTACAGGTGGGCTCATTCGTTACCTCGTAACTGCTTGGTTATGGACCGTCAGCTTCAGGCCTCGATCGTATTGCAGGTGTGCACGTTTCAGAGAAACTGAAATTAGTGAGTGGAAGGTCTCACAGTCAAAACAAGTCTGCTTTTGACATTAATTTATCATACAATGGCAGCGTGTTCCGACCATGTATGGTCATCTTCAGGCCAACCAAATTATAAAAATGTAAACACATTACAAATATGTAAGAATATATGTAGCATGGATTATACTTTCTTAGAAAAAAAAGATTATTGCGTTTGTTTATTATATAGTGTAAAACATTGTGTTTTTATATATTTGTTATGGTAGATAATTATTATCTGTTGTAACCAGCATATAACAAACAAGACAGGCAATGCACGTATAACATAACACTGAGGTGCGTTCGTGCAACCATTTCTGCTGTGGAAAAGCAATAATTATTACATATTCTTATTGTGTGTTTGTAGCCTTATTTATCTATCATGAAAAGCGCATGCGCCGCAACTTGTTGTCACCTCTGGACTGCCTGGACATACCATATTCTTCCACATTATCTCATAAACGATACGATTTGCGGAAAACAGAGTTACTGAATAAGAAATGTGTTTTGATTTCTTTTACAAATATTGTCTGAAACATTTCTCATTCTAAGAAAAATTTAGTGAAGTATTAACATAAATGTGTATAGGTCTTCATGAAAAGTGTCTGTTATTCTTGTCAGATTTTAATGAAACTTCAGTTCTTCGACAGATTTTTTTTAATGCTCAAATGCCAAATTTCAATGAACTTCTTTCAGTGGGAGCCTAGTTGTTGTGTGCTGAAGAACAGGCAGACATGACGAAGTTACTAGCTGCTTTTTACAATTTTTCGAACGCACCCAGTAGAATTATCATTATAATTAAATGAAGGTAATAATTTGTTCTAAGGAGCCATAAGTTTTAGATCTCAATGCTTCTCACATATACTTTTATTTATATATAGTATATTTAAAATTTTATGCGCGTTCGCAGAATTGCGAAAAGCGACTATTAGATTCGTCATTTCTGTCTGTCTGTCTGTCTGTCGGTCTGTCTGTCTGTCCGCATGGAACAACTCGGCTCCCACTAGACGGACTGTCATGAAATTTGATATTTGAGTAGTACACAGAACCTCTCGAGAATGTTGAAGTTTTACTAAAGTCTAGCAGTTCACATGAAGACATTTGTACATTTATGATAATACCTCGTTGGATTCTGCTTAGAATGAAAAAATATTCAGGCGAAATCTGTAGAGAAAATCAAAACAAACATTTTATGTTCAAAATTTTTTCCTTAAAATCTTGTCTTATATGAGATAACGTGGAAAAATATTTTAGATCCGAACATGCCACAGATGAGAACATCACGGCGCATGCGCTTTGCATGCTGGATAACTAAAGCTACAGACATACACTCAGAATACGTAACATTCCTTGGTTATTCATGGCAACAATGGTTAAGCGAACGCGCCTCAATATTATATACACGCACTTTTCCTGTCTTGTAATAATTTGGCCGAAAGTTTTGTCATATGAATGCGATAAATTAATGTCGATGATAGAGCTGTGTTGACGTAAAGAAACGCCATACTTTGTTATAAATAATACAACTGAATATATAATTTTAAAATTAGAAGGGAAAGGTTTGTCCCTGCTATCAATCAAACCACCGTTCGGTATCTCTCACTGTCGTAGTTCCCAACCGCGCTGTGGTGAAAAAAGAAAGCAATCGTTTCTTCTATAGCTAACCAGCTGGTGTCAACAGGGCCTCGTCGAATGTGACGTTCATCCAGTTGGTAGCACTGAGCTTCGTATTGGAAAGGTACCTTTTTCAAACCTAGGCCCTCGCACAGACAGTTCTGACTGAAGATTTTTGTCCTGTTCAGTCTGTCAAATTCCACCATAATATGTACATCAAATGACGCCATGATTCCTTTTTGCCACATCTCCTACAATTTATTATTCGCTTTTAACCCTGTCACTTGGCTGTAAGCCTCAGCTATTGGCAGTGGCATAAGATAACACGCGACTAGATAAATAAATTGATAATATGCACACATGATTATCGTTAAGATTTACACAGGTTCTGGGCCACATGTGTCTTCTAATATTCCAGACTATCCACAGGGAATATTTTCTCTTACCTCTCGTTGATAGATCTTGAATTGAGACAAAAATATATAGTGGATTAAACTCTCGTAATTTGCCAAATCACTGATCACATTTCCTGGCGGTTCCAGATCTGTAGGCGCCTAGATACTTTCCCACTTTTTCATCTGAGGACGAGAAGAGAGTTACTGTCCGAAATGTGTAAATTTTTGGGTACAAGATGATGGGTAGAATCCAAAAACAGGGTAATTCTTGGTGTGAAGTACCGCAGGCACAGCGCTTGGAATTGACTAGGTCAATACGGGAACATTATTTTATCTGACAAATATGATTGGCTACTTTCATTTGGCTCAGTTGTGTTGCACAGAAACCTCCACTAACCAGCTAGCTTTCGCGACATTTATTGGAGAGTTTATCAGGCGTTCTAGGCTCTCCATTTTTTGCACACTACACACAGTTGTGTGGTCGAAATTCAGAAAAACATTTACAAGCACGAGAAACATTGTTGAATAGCAGGTTCTCTTATGGACAGCAGAACACCATGCAGTAGACACGTGCGCACGGCATCCATGTGACAGCTGTGGTTCATGTGCTGTACGAAGCAGATGCTAAAGCAAGACTGGTTTTCGTGAACTGTAACTTTATAGTGACCACGATGAAGAAACAGACTCCAAAATCTCTCTCTATCCAGCAGTGGATCTTTGTTTCGACTTACTGGATACTTCATATCTCACTTCTCTCGTATGAATCTTCGAAGTGCTGTTTCTTGGCCTTAAAGTTGGAGTCTGGTGTGCTATAAATGCAACTAGGATTATTAAGCCCATCGTTCTTATGTTTCCTTAAAATTACACGGGTATTTTACGCACATTCTGGCATCATTTTTGAACATTTCTTAAGTTACGAGAAACTATTCCTTTCCCCAACACGACAGTGCAGCAGCTCACACCGCAAACAGGTGTGTACCTTTATAGTGTATTTACGTTTCACTGCTTAATACACATTTATTTTAACGAGAAAATTAAAATTTCTCTAAAATCTGACGAGTGTAAAGAGCACTTTACATGAATACCTATGTACATTTTTTATCGTATCTCAATAAATTCTTCTTAGAATGAGAAATATTTCAGACGAAAGTTGTGGAGAGAACAAAAACGTGCATTTTATATTCAATAACGTTTTTCCCAAAATCGTAACGTTTCTGAGATAATGTGGAAAAGTAATATAGAGGCGGACAGGCCACGGGTGACAGTGTAATGCTGCATAGAAAAGATGCTATTTGTATGCAGGACAACCAAGGCGAGAAAAAAAAAAAACACACTCATAAAATTAATACTTATTGCTTTTCCACGGTGACGGTGGTTACGAGAACGCGTCTTAGCGTTGCGTTAAACGTACATTGCCTGTCTTGTTACAAATAGTTTAAGGAATGAATTGTTATTTTCATTGTTGAAATTAATAATCCTGTTTGCTATGAAGAAAACTGAGTGTTAGCACATAAAGCTTCTTGCCCCAGCATCGTAACTTTAATATTACGGAGTTCGCACTCCATCTGCTCTTACAGCAAACATTTCACCATGCTTTGGAGGTTAAAACGAAACAGTGGCCAGCACATGTCGCTGTAATGTGGTAAGATGATTGACGCGGGTTTTTGTCCTTCTCGGTAGCATCAGATGTAATTAGGTAGTGATTTTTCGTGTCGACGGCACTTGCGGCCAGTGGCCATCTTGCTTAGAGATCTCTCTGCTTTGTTTCCTTACCTTTCCCCTTGCCGATCCGCCCTTTCTGGGGGGTGGGATTGGGGAGGGTGGGCGAAAATTTCTTTCTTCACTGGGGCCCAAATCCGTTGTCGGCGGTCCCTTAATTGCAATATATTTTGAATAGTACACTTCGGAAAGAACAGATGGACTTAAATTGTGTAGTTCTGTTCTTGAATGGTTCGATAGTATCTAGTGTCACACAGACGTATCGCCAGGTGTGTAGCCTTCAAAAGGCAGCTCAGTCACTGTGATATTACTTTCTTAGCAGCCACATCTCAATGCTACGTGCCCCAAATGTGCTTTACTTGTAACTCAAGCAGTGCATGTTACAATATATCTCCGAACTTCGCTGGTTCAGATTGGTATCCATATAGTGCACATCGTGAACGAAGACGCTGTTGACTCTCCTCTGTCCTAGCCAATGCCCCAACAGTACCACATACCAGGCCACGAGCACTTCCTTGCAAATCCCTTAACATTCATTAATTACTGATCACCCATGGACCGGGATAACGTAGTCGATGTAGCGAATCGCTACTGGTTCGACGGTCCGGGGATCGAATCCCGGTGGGGGCGAGTTTTTTCGCACCCGTCCAGACCGGCCCTGGTGCCCACCCAGCCTACTGTACAATGCGTAACGGGTCTCTTAGCCAGTAGTTAAGCAGCTGGGGCTTGGTGTTGATCATCCACCTCCATATAGCGCCGAGGTTAAAGAAAGAGTACGTTTATATACTTCTACTTCCAAACCCCCCCCGGGCCTTCATGGCCTGTTGTAGGGTGAAATTTGCCCTTTATGATCATCCTGTCTTTCAATGATCTGCGATCCGCAATGTTGAAAACACCGTTAATTACTTACGAAATATTTTGCAATATCAAATTTTGCGAAGAGCCGTTTTGCGGTTCTGTAGCTGTTTCTTACGGATAGGCTGGCATGACGAAATCAGTAGCTTGAGTCATGAAGGGCGCCAAAAATGTCACGAGCCTTCATCTTTCACAAAATTACTGACTGTTACAAATGAACACAGCCAATTAGCTGGAAAGGAATGCAAATGTACAGCTGCCAAGTGGGACATCTAGTGAGATGGCGAAACTGACTGACTGACTCCCCACTGCAACCCTGTGGCCATCGCGGTAACATGATTTATCTGACAAGCAGCTTGCGTGGAAACCTGCAGATGTTGTTTGTCTGCAAGCGACGTCGCAAGTGGCAACGTCTCCGGTATGGCTGGTATTGCGCCGCCATATGACCGAAACGTTAGGAATGACTTCTTTTCTCTATTGAAAATTTTAAAAAGTGCAATGTTTTCCGACAATTATTACTTTGTTTTGTTTAGTGCGTTTGCTAAAATGCTAGGGATGCGGGGAATTTGGCGCCATACCTTGCTGCTTGCTTCACAAGTGTGTGTGTGTGTGTGTGTGTGTGAGAGAGAGAGAGAGAGAGAGAGAGAGAGACAGACAGAGAGATAAAGAGAGCGCAACAGACAGAAAACAATGTGGCTTGTTCTCAGTAGGGTTTTTGTGAATGAGCGTCAGCCCTCATTTATAAATAATGAGGCAAAAACGCGTCCTTAATTTTCGTCGGTTTTGTGACAAGTGAGAAAGGGTTGGATATATTGAGATGTGATGTGACCGTTGCTGTACCTGGGTTGTACGGGGACCTTGGCGCATTACCCGTTGTAAACGATACGAAGTTGAAAGGTTTTATTAGTTGCAGACGTGTTTAAATATTGAGGAAGCAGGTGTTTAGGTTTGTTGTGCCGTGCGGTTGGGTTATTGCTACCTCTTTCATTTTCAGTGTCGTGAGTCCGTGAACTGATTCATAATCCTAAAGATGGAGGCGGCATGTTTCTTCGAAACATTACGAAACAGTTACCCAACCACACTGTGCAACAAGCCTAGAGGCCTGATTCTTATCAATCAACTTCATATTATTCGTGTATTTTGGTGTTGTTAAGTATACCAATGTATTCAATGTATTGCACCAACCGGAAGCACAGTATTAGATACATACGTTAATATTTAAGAAGTACCAGCGACATGTTTCAGTACGAGTGTACTGTCTTCAGCGAGCACAAAATGCAAGGGTTACAACCCTGTTGGAGTTACATGTTTACTGTTCATATGTATTTAATTCTCCCACCCAGCCTCCTGTAAAATTGGTACCGGGTCTTTCCCGGGGATAAAGTGCGGCCGAGGCGTGCTGCTGACCACTCACCCCCTTCTAGTGCTGCGGTCATGGAAAAGTAGAGCTATACCTCTACCCATCCTTTGGGCCACACCGGGCTTCTAACGGGATCACTTTACATTTATGTATTTAATTCTGCGCATTTGTTGGGACAATAAACTGAATATATTGACACAGAAATGCACGGAACGGACTACTGCAAAATATTAATAATATGACTGATTATTTTGCCTTCCTCACTTACTGTGTCTTGTTGACACAACACGAATTTTCTGTGAAAAAATGAAACGACAGATGTTTTCAAAATATTCGGACGTTAACCTCCCTGATCTAGTAACACAATTACTTACAAAAGTAGAGTGAAATGGCGATATTGTTCTGTGTTAAATGCTGCTCATGAGAATTCTAAGAATTCGACTCCTTTCAAAACAGGATCTTTGTTTTGCGGTCCAAGTGCAACACGACCCGGAAAATATTACCATCATTTTTTATTTCAAACTTTCGCCGTGTTCTGAATGTTGTATTCTTTCTTTTAGGGTGATTCCCTGGCGTCTGAATTTTATGTGCACACGTTTCGAAACACTCTGTATGTTCCATCTTCATAGGTGGTGTTCACACGGCACATGAAGATGGAACAGAGTGTTCCGAAACGTCCGAACATAAAACTCAGACACCGAGGAATCACCCCAAAAGCAAGAACACAACAGTACCATCATGTTCTTCTATTACAAATTTCTCTAATTTCATTCGTGTGTCATTTGGTGACACCTTCCGGTCATTTCTCCTTGTATATTTACGAAAGTGTTTTTTGTTACGCAAGTATAGCACCAGCTTAGGTCTCTTCCAAGTGATCGCTGAAAAACACACAAAATGAATTCTGTTTCGTGTTATGTGGTTTTATAAGACTGCAGTAGCACGATGTACTCAACTAATTCTATGTATCTGTATTATTTAACAACGCTTCCTCTGCAGAAGAATGTGTGCAAAGATGATCAAAGTGTGCGTGATTTCAGGCTTCCACCGAGAAGTATCTGAGAACTGCGCTGTCCTGCGATGTTACTCAGCGAGTAGTGGTAATTTCTGACCGACGCTGGATTTTTGAACCCTGAGGATGCGACCGATAAGTTGTCCCGAACGTCGGTAAGAATTTACCCTACTCATCGCTTAATAGCATGGAAGAGCGCAGTTATCTGGTAAATGTGACCCCTCCCCTCTGTGTCGAAAACAGAGTGTGTATAGAAGGACAACAGAAGGGCGGAGTTGCTTTTTAAATGGCCAAAGTATATAAAGTAATAATTTTAGTTGCTTGAAGAGTTAGTTGATGAGACGCGTGCCATGACATTAATAGTTTGCATATTATCATCATCATCATCATCATCATCTCCTTCACGCAGGGTATTATTATTATTATTATTATTATTATTATTGGTAATGACTACTTTGAGGGGGTGGAACAGTTCAAATATTTGGAACTAACCCTAACAAATCAAAGTTGCATTCATGAAGAAATTAAGAGCAGACTGAAGTCGGGGAATGATTGCTATCATTCGGTGTAGAACTTTTTGCCTTCCACTTTGTTATATAAAAATGTAAATATTAAGGTGCACAGAACTGTAATTTTTCCTGTTGTTGTTTATGGGTGTGAAACTGGGTCTCTCACACTGAGGGAGGAACACAGGGTGAGGTTATTCGGGAGTAGTGTGCTGAGGGACGAGGTGACAGGGGAGTGGAGAAAACTATATACAAGTATGCGCCGCATAACGACGTTTCGGTCAACGATGGACCGCATATATGACGGTGGTCCCATAAGATTATAATATTATAATATTGTGTTACAATTGTCTACAGTATTCTGTACAGTAACATGCTGTACAGCTTTGTACCCTAGGAACAATAGGCTATACCATATAGCCTAGGTATGTAATACTCTATACTGAACTATGTAAGTTTGTATAAGTACTCGTTCGCACAATGACGAAATCACCTAACGGCGCATTTCTCATAACGTATCCCAGTCATTAAGTGACGCATATCTATAATGAAGACCTTAAAAATCACAATTCCTCACCCAATATTGTTCGGGTGATCAAACCAAGAAGAATGAGATGGGCAGAGCATGTGGCACGTACGGAAGAGAGGAGAGGTGTATACAGGTTTTGGAGGGGAAACCTAAGTCTACTTTAAAGACTCAGGTGTAAATGGGGGGATAATATTAAAATAGATCTTCAAGACTCGGTTGATGAGCATGGACTGGATTGACCTGGCTCAAAATAGGGAGAGGTGGCGGGCTTTTTGAATGCGGTAATGAGCCTTCGGGTTCCATTAAGCGTGGGAAATTTCTTGATTAGGTGAGAACCGGTTAGCTTCTCAGGGGCTCTGCCACGTGGAATTACTACTACTACTACCACTACTACTGCCTTGGACAGTGGCAGATGAGTGACTCTCAATTTCTTGAAAGAAGGTGGGTTACCTTCCCTCATGACCTGACCTCAGGATAAGGTTCGCAGCTGATGTTTTCCTGTAATATACAGTATCTTTTTATGTGACGACATCTCTTATCACTTTCTGTCGACTCGCGTATTATACAGAGGTAGCTCACTCGGGGCCCCTCCAACGCGTTATCGGAGAGAGCAAAAGGGAACGTTAGCGTTGTCAGCACGAAATGCATTCAACCGCCTGCCTTTTCATCTCTGTATCGGCGTGACTCCCAAACTCGACGAGGTAGATCGTGAAGCAGAGCTGGTTTTGTAAACTAGGGCCTTTGTAGCGCGCACGACGAAGAATTATACCCCGCGGAGGATCTTGTCTTCAGCCTAGAGGATACGTGAACTTTATGAATAACAGTTTTCCCTTATTATCCCACGAATTCCAGTAAGTGACGAGGCTGGTGTGTGGTGTGTTATTTGTGCGACTAGAATTACCGGATCTATGTTTCCTCTTCTGCAGATTCACACCATACATTACACATATTACGCCACACCTCTCCGAATATGAGACAACCTTCCCCGTTTTCTGCAAAACCACGCAACAGCCCACACATCAAATATTTTATAAGTGATTTGCGCAGTGTTTCTGATGACAGAACTATAGTTGGTAAGTGTGAACTCTTCTTGCATTAAATTTGAAACCGTTCGATCGACTTTTACTTGTGGAGCGTGTTGAAGGATAAAGTGTGTAGTAACAATCCTCTTTCAAGCGGAAAGTGAAAAGTCCACATAAAATGTTGGGGTAAATGCAACTCGGCACTTCTAGGCGTTGGTGGAAACATGTATGGTGGTCTGTGAGGGTATGAGGTGGTTCAGTTGACTGTAGATTGAATCTAATAACTGAAGAATAAAAACCAACTAGATACCACCTATTATTTTATTGTACTTCTCGTAGGCTCAACATGTTTCGGACACTACTATGTTTATCATCAGGAGCTCGCGACTATAATGTTGATTACCACATTGGTCGTTTCGTTCTTGGTTTGCTGTAGGTTGGGGGTTAGGTGC
>Ga0123357_10004650_pt1 | contig 16196 bp, 14 predicted proteins | sample TergutEmb28metaG_FD_89873 | JGI IMG/M metagenome (GOLD analysis project Ga0123357, IMG submission 89873) | Embiratermes neotenicus P4 segment gut microbial communities from Petit-Saut dam, French Guiana - Emb289 P4 | ecosystem: Host-associated > Arthropoda: Insects > Digestive system > Gut ... | reverse complement strand
ATCGGGCGGTTGTTGATAATCGACTTCGCCCCGTCGAGAAAAGACCCAGCGAAGAATTGCCACAAGAAAACGCCAACCACGATGTGCGTGATGTAGTCCGGCCCGCGGGCCGCCGAGGACATCAGGAATCCGAAGATCGTTCCGTACACAGCCGCGTCGAGGCACGGACGCAACAAGAGCCAGACGACGCCGAGCCTGTTTTTCTCCAACGACGCGCGCAGGCGGTAATTGGCCAGCGAGTAGATGAAATCGCGGCGTTGCCAGGTTTGCTTCAGATAACTAAAAAACGGCGGACGGGCGCCGACGCGCCGCAGACCACTTGTCTTGGCCACCTGGACGATATCCATCCGATTCCCATCGTCATGAGACAGAAAACGTCGGGCCGAAGCCCGAGCCGTGCCGATTCTAGTACATGACCCGAAAAACAACCCGCGACGGGCACGACCCGGGCATGGAGGCCACCCGCCTTCCCGTCGGGCATGACCACCAGCGTGCCACAATGGCATTCATGCCGTCTTTGCCATCCGTCCTGTCCGAACGCATCCGCGCCGTCGCGGGGATCGACCCCGAACTGCGGCCCGCGACCCGTCCGCAATTCGGCCATTTCCAGACCAACGTGGCGCTGCGCCTGGCCCCGGCGCAGAAACTTCCGCCCCGCGCGGTCGCCGAGCGCCTCGTCGCCGAACTAGATCTGGACGACGTATGCGAGCCGCCCGAGGTAGCAGGCCCCGGCTTCATCAACCTGCGCCTGCGCGCCGACGTCCTGGCCCAGGCGGCCACCGACGTGTTGGCCGACCCGCGTTGCGGCATCCCGGCTACCGGGCGCCCGCAGCGCGTCGTCGTGGATTACTCGTCGCCGAACGTCGCCAAACAGATGCACGTCGGCCACCTGCGCACCACCATCATCGGCGACTGTTTCAACCGCATCCTGACGGCCCTGGGCGACACGGTCATCCCGCAGAACCACATCGGCGACTGGGGACGCCAGTTTGGCATGTTGATCGAGCAAATCCTCGACGAAGACCTCGACCTGGACACGTTGAACCTGGCCGGCGCCGAAGCCCTCTACCTGCGCGCCCACCAGCACCTAGAGGACGATCCGGCGTTCGCCGACCGCGCCCGCACCCGCGTCGTCGCGTTGCAGGGTGGGGACGAGGCGACCCAGGCCATCTGGCAACGCCTCATCGCGCTCAGCCTGCGCGGCTTCAACCAGACCTACGCGCGCCTGGGCGTCCTGCTGACCGACGCCGACGTCGACGGCGAGTCCAGCTACAACGACCAACTGGCCGACATCTGCGACGACCTGGAAGCCCGGGGCGTCGCGCACATGGACAACGGCGCGCTGGTCTGCTTCGTCCCCGGATTCGACGCCCCCGCCATCCTGCGCAACTCGGCGGGCGGCTACGGCTACGACGTGACCGACGTCGCCGCCGTCAGGCGCCGCGTGGACGACATGCGCGCCACCCGTCTGGTCTACGTCACCGACGCCCGCCAAGCCGACCATTTCGCCAAGGTGTTCGGCGTGTGCCGTATGGCCGGCTACCTGCCCGACGCCGTGTCAGCCGAACACGTCGGCTACGGCATGGTGCTGGGCACCGACGGCCACCCGTTCAAGACCCGCGAGGGCACCGCCGCCTACCTGGACGACCTGCTCGACGCCGCCGAACAGGTCGCCGCACCGGAGGTCGCGTTGGCCGCGATCAAATACGCCGACCTGTCGAACCAACTGCAAAAGGACTACGTCTTCGACGCCGACCGCATGGTCCGCACCACCGGCGACACCGGGCCCTACCTGCAATACGCCCACGCGCGCGTCTGCCAGATCCTGCGCAAGGCCGACGCCGAGGGCCTGGCGGGAACCTACGAGCGGGTCGGCGTCGTCGCAGAACCCGCCGAGCAGACCCTGGCGCTGGCGTTGTCGCGGTTCGGGGAAACGGTGGCGTTGGTGGGCGAAACGCTCCAGCCGCACCGGCTGTGCGGGTACCTGTTCGAGCTGGCCACCGCGTTGTCGGTGTTCTACGAGACCTGCCCCGTACTGAAGTCCGACGGCGACGTGCGCGCCTCGCGGCTGGCGTTGTGCCGCGCGACGCAGCGGGTGCTGGCGCAAGGGCTCGGCCTGCTCGGCATCGACGCGCCCGAGCGCATGTGAGTTCCGCAGGGCGCTGCGCTGCCTGCGAAAATCGATGTACAGCGCGAGGGTATGGGGGGCACCCCCCATTGCCATGAATGGTGGATTACCGCAACGGGTCCGGGTGCGAGGCCGCGTCGGCGGCCAGCCAGGCCGCGCCGATGATGCCCGCGCGGTTGCGCAGGGCGGCGGGGACGATGGGCGTGTTTAGCCGAAGTTTAGGCAGGAATTTGTGCGCCGAACGCGAGATGCCGCCTCCGACGACGAAGAGGTCCGGCGAGAACAGGAACTCGATGTGCTCGTAGTAACGCTGGAGCCGTGGGACGTACTCGGCGAAGCTGAGGCCCAGCGCCGCCTTGACGCCGGCGGCTGCCTGGGATTCGGCGTTGGCCCCGTCGATTTCCACATGCCCCAGCTCGACGTTCGGCACCAGCACGCCCCGGTGGATGAGCGCCGAGCCGATGCCCGTGCCCAACGTCGTCACGATGACCAGACCCGGATTCCCTTTCGCAGCGCCGTATTTCACTTCGGCGACGCCCGCCGCGTCGGCGTCGTTGACCAAGACGACCCGGCGTCCCAGTTTCTCCTCGAAAATCTGCTGGGCTTCGGCGTCGATCCACGCTTTGTCGATGTTAGCGGCGGTGCGCGTGCGCCCGTGCGTCACGACGGCGGGGACGGTAATGCCGATCGGCTCGCCGCCCAGGTCGGCGGCGAAACTCTTGACGATCCGCGCGGTGACCGTGGCCACCCTGGCCGGCGTGGATTTCTCCGGTGTGGGAATGCGCAGCCGGTCGGACGTGAAGTCTCCGGCGTCCAAATCCACCAGGGCCCCCTTGATGCCGGAGCCGCCGATGTCGATGCCGAGAACAGGTTGGGTGGTCATGGCCGCCATCGTAGCCGCTCGAACGTAGTCCAGATACAGAACCTCTAGACTCACAGGCATGACCTCTTGGCTGGTGACCGGCGGCGCCGGATATATCGGGGCACACGTCGTGCGCGCATTCGTCTCGCAGGGGATTCAGCCCGTCGTCGTGGACAATCTCTCGACCGGATTCCGCGCGTTCGTGCCCGAGGGCGTCCCGTTCGTCGAAGGAGACATCCGCGACCGCAACCTCCTCGCGTCCACGCTCACGACCCACCAGTGCGTCGGGGTCGTCCACGTCGCCGGCTTCAAGTACGCGGGCGTGTCGGTGGCCGAACCGCTGAGGGCCTATGCGAACAACGTCACCGGCACCCTCGCGCTGCTGGGCGCGATGGAGGACGCCGGGGTGGGCAACCTGGTGTTCTCGTCGTCGGCGTCCGTGTATGGGACGCCCGACGCCGACGTGGTCACCGAGGATGCCGCGTTGCACCCGGAATCCCCCTACGGCGAGTCGAAGCTGATCGGCGAGTGGCTGATCCGCGACCAGATGCGTGCGCATCCGTCGTTCCACGGCGTCAGCCTGCGGTATTTCAACGTGGTCGGCTCAGCCAGCGATGACGTGTACGACGCCAGCCCGCACAACCTGTTCCCGCTGGTCATCGAGGCGCTGCTGGTCGGCAAGACGCCGCAGATCCTCGGCACCGACTACCCGACGCCCGACGGAACCTGCGTGCGGGACTACATCCACGTCGGCGACCTGGCGGTCTCGCACGTCGCCGCCGCGAAGGCGTTGGCCCAGGGACGGACATTGCTGCCCGCCTACAACCTCGGCAGCGGCGACGGCCTGTCGGTGCGGCAGATCATGGACGCGTTCGCCCGCGTGACCGGCACCGCGTTCACGCCCGGCACCGGCCCCCGGCGGCCTGGGGACCCGGCACGGATCGTCGCCGACGGGCACGCCGCAGCCCGCGACCTGGAGTGGGCCATGCGCCACAACGTCGATCAGATGGTCGCCTCGGCCTGGTCGGCCAGGCGGGCGGCGCGAGAGAAAAACTAGTGTTTGCGTAATTTTGGCCGGTGGAAATCGATTCCCCCGAAACAGACGAATCCTTTGACGTTGATCACCGGCATCCCGGGAATCGGCTGGGGGATTTTGCGATTGTCGACGCCGCCGAAAATGGCGATGACGGAATTGCGTACCTCGACGCCGTCGGGAATGGTGACCTCCATGCCGCCGAAGACGCAGAAGACGTTGATGGTCACCTCGGGGGCCTCGAACGTGGCCTCGGTCATATCGAGATCGACGCCGCCGAACGCCAGCAACGCCGAAATGTTGCGCCGCACCTGCCACAGCCCCCGCCGTTTCGTCCCGCTGAAGACGGCGACGATCTGGTCGGCTGCGGGGTTAGCGGCGTCAGGCGTGGAGCCCAGCCCGGCGAACGGGGAGGCGACCGGGGCGGGGGCGCCCGGTGGCAGAGCCCCGGGAGCCATCGGTGCGGTGAACACACCCGGACGGGCCTGGGGCGGCAGCGTCACCAAATCGCGGGTCAACGGCACCAGGTCGTCGAACGTTACCGCCCGGCGCGCAGCCTCCACCCTCGCGTCGCGGTCGGGAGCGCCCAGATAGCCCTCGGCATGGGCGGCGTACAGCAGGTCGACCACCTGCCACCGGTCGGCGTCGGTGGCCGGGCGGTCTCCCCCGGCTGCCGGCCCCACATCCAACGGTTCCGCGTCCTGCGGCGAATTCTCAGTCATATCTCGACGCTAAACCCCACGCACGGGCCAAAGAAAGCCACTAGGCCCGATGCGGGGGGACAATCCGGGGTGACCCTGACGCCACAGCCCTCTATATGAAGATGGGGGACGACCCCCATACCCCCGCGCGCTGCGCTGCCCGTCTTCCATCCATCATGACGGGCAGCGCAGCGCACTGCGGAACTGACGCCGGTCGCGCGTTCGCCTGGACCCCGCCGACCTGCTATCGTCGCTGGTGCGCCATGCGGATGTAGTTCAATGGTAGAACATCAGCTTCCCAAGCTGACAGTGCGGGTTCGATTCCCGTCATCCGCTCCAGATGGGGCCGCACTCGCCAGGCTCTCACAACTCGTGGCACTCCTGTTTTGACTCTTACGCACTCTTGTCGACCCTTGCGAACTCTTTCGCCTCTTCCGGTTCCGCCTAACGGCGGTGGACCCCGATTACACGCTCAGGTCAGCCATGACTTGATGGGCCAACCGCATACGCGCCTGCTCGTCTTGCGGGAGGTCGGTTGCGAGCGGACGGATCGGCTCGCCCACCGCCACGCGGATGGCCGGCTTTTTCTTGAACAGGCGCCACGGGCCGCGGGCCGGGCGGAACGACAGGGCCACCGGGAGGACCGGCACGCGCGCTTTCGCGGCCAGATGGAAAGCTCCGCGATTGAAATCGCGGACGCCGTCATAATAGGGAAACAGGTCGCCCTCAGGGAAAAAGAGCACCATCCGGCCATTGGCCAGGGCCAATTCCATTTCCTGGAAAAATACGTCGAGGTCTTTGCTCCCGCGCGGCAGCGGAACGCCGCCCAACAATCTCACCAGCACGCCAGGGAAAAGCGAATACACATTTTCCGGGATCGTGGCCGATATCGGCTTGCGCGGATATACCGCAATGCCCGTCATCGCCGAATCCAGCATGTGGACGTGATTGCAGACGATCACCGCCCCGCCGAGGCCCCGCGTATTGCGAATGCCATGCACGCGGGCGTCGTTGACCAGCAACGTCCACACGAATAACAACGGGATGGCGATGGTGTAGAAAACCCTGGTGGCGGCGTTGAAGAAAGCCCCATGCCAATAGACGCTTTTCTGCCGCCCTATCCGGGACGCGCCGGAATGCGGGGGCCGTTCACCATCGCGAGGACGGGGCAGCATCCGGTACATGCGTTCCATCTTGTCGACGCTGTGTTCCAACGACAGCCGCGCCCCCTCGCGCGCGTACGCCTCGCCCATCGCCTGACGCCGCGCCGGGTGGTCGATCCAGTAGTCGATCTCGTCGGCCAGATCCTGGGCGTCTCCTGCCTTGAAGCGGCTTTGTTCGCACAACGCGAACTGCGCGGTCGCGCTGGCCCGGCTGTCGGAGATCACCGGGACCAGGCCGGTGCTGAACGCCTCCATGCACGAAATGCCCTCGATTTCGACGTCGGAGGTATGCACATACAGGTCGCAGGACCGCATCAACTCGATCAACTGGCGCTCGTCGTAGTAGCCGAAACTGGCCGGGTTGGGAAGTTTGGCCGCCAGCTTCTTGTACGCCTTCGCTCGGGGCCCGAGCCCGGCGAAACACAGTTGGATCCGGTCGCAGTGACGCGACCTCATCGCGGCCTCAATGAGCACATCTTGGTGTTTTTCCGGGGAAAGCCGTCCGCTCATGAGGATGCGGAACATCCCGTCGTCGCGCGCCTGCGCCTCAGAATGCTCGAAAAACTCCGGGCGCACGCCGTTAGACACGACGTGGAGATTCTCGCGGTAGCCGTGCCGACGCAATTGGGCGGCGATGAACGCCGACGGGCAATGGATGTCGTCGAAGTGCCGGTAGAAAAGGAGATGGAGGATGCGATAGGCCGCCGTCGCGGCTGGCGGAAACCACCCCAAACCCAGGTTGTACGTGATGTTCTCGGGCTGGATATGAAACCCCGCAACCACCGGAATGCCCAGTTTGCCTGCCACCCGCCTGGCCAGCGCGTCCATCGGCCACGGCTGATACGTGTGCACCACGTCGGCGCCCTTGACCGCGCGCGTCACGGTGTCGCGAACCGGTTTTCCGAATAGCGTGTTTTGTTTGTGCGCCAACGCGGAAGCCCCGGGAACCTTGAGTTCGGGGACATAATACATATCGAGTCCCGTGTCGGGATTCACGCCATTACACGCTGAATCACCGCACGTTAAAATACGCACGTCATGCCCACGAGCCGTCAGTTCGGATGCCAAACACTTCGCCGATACAGTTGTTCCGTTGTTGTCCACATCGAATGTGTCGACCACAAGCGTGATAACCATCGGCAATCTTCCATAGTCCAGCGAGGAAGGCCCCATTCACAAGGCCCTTATCGGCAGAGAATATTACGCCTGTGGGATGCGCGATTGCCACATCAACACGTCCCAGCCCGACCGTGGATGGCCGGGCTGGGACGCTGTCTTCTAGTTTGCGCGCTGCGCGTACCGGTTGACGGCGCTCACGACGGCGCTCAACGAGGCCGTTACGATCGACGGGTGCAACCCCACGCCCCACAACAGCACGGCGTCGTCGCCAGACCCGATCTCGGTTTCGACATACGAGGCAGCCAACGCGTCGCCGCCCGAGGAGAGCGCGTGTTCGGCGTAGTCGAGGACATGCACCTGATACCCCAGGCTGCCCAGCGCGTCCACGAACGCCGAGACCGGCCCATTCCCCTCGCCGGAGACGGTCCGCTCGACGCCCCGGTCCACGACCGTCGCCGTCACTTCGTGCCCGTGCCCGTTCGACGTCGAGGACACCGACACCAACGAGAGCGGCGCGCCCAGCGCGAGGTATTCGTCCTCGAAAATGTGCCACAACTGGTCCGGCGAAACCTCTCCCCCCTCGGTGTCCGCGTGCTGCTGGACCACCCGCGAGAACTCGATCTGCAACCGCCGTGGAAGGTCGAGGTTGTGCTCGGATTTCATCAGGTAGGCCATGCCGCCCTTGCCGGACTGCGAGTTGACCCGGATGACGGCCTCGTACGTGCGGCCCACGTCGTGCGGGTCGATGGCCAGGTAGGGAGCCTCCCAGGTGATGTCGTGGATGCCCAGCGTCTGCTCGTCGGCCTTGCGTTGGAGGTCGTCCAGGCCCTTCTTGATGGCGTCCTGGTGCGAGCCGGAGAACGCCGTGTAGACCAGGTCGCCCGCGTACGGCTGACGGGGCGGCACGGGAAGGTTGGTGCAGTATTCGACCGTCCGGCGGATGTCGTCGATGCGGGAGAAGTCGATCCGGGGGTCGATGCCCTGGCTGAGCAGGTTCATGCCGAGCGTCACCAGGTCGACGTTGCCCGTCCGCTCCCCGTGCCCGAATAGGCAGCCCTCGACGCGGTCGGCGCCCGCCATCAACGCCAATTCGGTCGCGGCGATGGCCGTCCCCCGGTCGTTGTGGGTGTGCAGCGACACGCACGCGAATTGACGGTCGCGGAGGTTCCGGATGAAGTATTCGATTTGGTCGGCGTACGTGTTCGGCGTCGACATTTCGACCGTCGCAGGAAGGTTGAGGATGATTTCGCGGTCGGCGCCCGGCTGCCAGATATCCATGACGGCGTGGCATACCTCCAGCGCGAAATCCGTCGACGTCTGGGTGAAGATTTCCGGGGAGTATTCGTAGCCGAATTCGACGCCGGACAGGTATTTCTCGGCGTAGTCCATGACCCACCGCGTGCCCCGCGTGGCCAGGTCGATGCATTCGGATTCGTCGACGTGGAATACGACGCGGCGGAACAATTCAGCCGTCGCGTTGTACAGATGGATCGTCGCCCGGTGCGCGCCGACGAGCGATTGCGCCGTGCGGTCGATCAAATCTTCGCGCGCCTGGGTGAGGACGCTGATGGTGACGTCGTCGGGAATCGCGTCCGACTCGATCAGGCTGCGCACGAAGTCGAAGTCGGTCTGCGAGGCGGACGGGAATCCGATCTCGATTTCCTTGTACCCCATGCCGACGAGCAGGTCGAACATGCGCCGTTTGCGGTTGGGCGTCATTGGGTCGATCAACGCCTGGTTTCCGTCGCGCAAATCGGTGGACAGCCAACGCGGCGCGCGCGTGATTTTCTTCGACGGCCAGGTGCGGTCGGGTAAATCGACCGGCACGAACGGCTGGTAACGGCCATACGGCATCGGGCTGGGTTGTTGGATGGGTTTGGGCTGGATCATGACAGACATAGCAGATGGCTTTCTCGTTGCGTGGAAATGGGATTCAGGCGAACGGAAACTCCGCAACGAGGAAGCCTGAGTGAGTCGATCGACCCTAGACCTCGTTGCGGCAAGCCAGCAGCAGTTGCGTCCATGCCATGCCAAGCACTATAGACGCGCCACCAAAACGATGTCACGCGAAAAGGGGGTATTCCCGCCCGATGGTGCTAGATATGCCGATGCCAATTAGCGGTTGACGTCGTCAATGGCTCCGAACCACTTTTCGATGCTGTCGACCATCGTGTTCTCGAACTGGTCTTCGTCGTGGTGTTCGCGCAGCCATTCGGCGAACGATCCCCCGGCGGCGGCGTCGAGTTCCTGGCGGCAGGCCAGCGTGTCGGTCACCGCGCGCAGCACCATCGTCTCGGCCTCGGCCTGCGTCTTGTAGAAGAACGGGTAGTCGGGCGGCAGCACCGCGTGCGCCCAGTCTTTGTCCGGGAAAATCCCGACGGCCCCGGCCAGCAACGCCTCGATGTATTCCAGCCCGTAGGACTCGTCGTCGGCGGTGGCCAGGAATGCGGTCGTACGGGACAACGCCTCCCAATAATCCTGCCTAAACGGCATCAACGGGCGTACGCTCGCCCAGCGCTGGCGTCCCAGGTTCATCGCCGGTTCGGTGATCAGGTGCGATTCCACCAGCCGCGCTTCGACGCGGATCGGGGTTTGGCGGGCCACCTTCGACATGACGTCGAAGAATATCTTCGGATTCTTGCGCGACGACATGTAGATGGCCGGGTATAACACCACCGGGATCTGGGGTTCTTGCCTCGGCAGCGCGTGTTCCAGGCGGATTCCCAGATTCGCCGACGTCATCCGCGCCTGCTCCACCAAGCGCTGGACCGTCCAGCGTTGCAGGGTGTGACGCAGGCTGGACGCCGTTCGGTCGGAATTGGCGATCGTCGGGAACAGGGCGCACGACAGCGACAATTCGGCTGCCTCGACGTCGCCCTGGAACCGTTGGGCGCTCCACCAGACGAAATTCACGATCTTCGGGGAATCGCAGCCCTCTTTGAGCACCCGCCACACCGGCACGGAATCGATGACGTTCATGTTGATCAGGACGGTATTTTCACCGTCGACCATGTCCAACGGCATCACGTCGAAATCCGAGCAATGCTGGTGGTGCGAGCCAATGAGCACCGCCCCTGGGAAAATCCTCAGCAGGCGTCTGACCAGCGTGTCGCCGGCGTCGTGGCCCGCGACATGGCCTTCTTCATCGATGGTGAGTTCTTTGTAGGCAATGGCGATCTTCATGGGGCCCTTCTTCACGTCGGCGACGTCGGTGACAGTTCGATTCTATCGCCGCCCGGCATCGGGTTGTAGACGGCTGGTTCCAGGGTTTTCCGGCGACGCGAATTCGCGGCGAGGACGCAGCACGGCGTGCGCGTGTACGGTGGAGTCAGCCATCTAGCCCACCCGCGAAGCGCCTACCAAGGAGGAATGATGCGTATCGTCGTCGCCAGCGACCACGCCGCGCTGGACCTGAAAGCCGCCGTCGTCCGGCACCTGGAAGACCTCGGGCACGCCGTCACCGACATCGGGACGCACACTGCCGACAGCACCGACTACCCGATCTGGGGAGCCGCCGCCGCCAAACTGGTGGTGTCGGGGGACTACGACCGGGGAATCGTCTTCTGCGGCACCGGGTTGGGCATCGGCATCGCCGCCAACAAGGTGGCCGGCGCCCGGTGCGCCACCTGCACGGAACCGTTCTCGGCGACGCTGGCACGGGCGCACAACAATGCGAACATGCTCGCGCTGGGCGCACGTGTGTTGGGCCCGGATTTGGCGAACGCCTGCGTGGACGCGTTCTTGGCCACCGATTTCCTCGGCGGGCGGCACGCGCGGCGCGTCGAGGAATTGGCGACGTTGGACGCGGGCGACGACCTGCCGCTACCTGCTGCCTAAAAGAGCGGTTCCGGCCGCTGACAAGCCGTTTCCCGCTGTGGCCCCTACTTTTTGACGCCCTTGAGCGAACCCGTCAGCGTGCCCGTGGACAACGCGAAACACTGCACCGAGCTGTTGTCGTTCTGGACGCTGACCAGATTCATCCCAAAAGACGACTTGTTCGCGGCGATGCCGACGAACGTCGCGAACGCCTGCTGGCACCATTGGCTCAGCCCGTCCGACGACGTGCTGGACGGCTTGGTGTGCGACCAGGCTTTCGACGAACTGGTGGCGACCAGTTGCGCCCGCGCCTGCCCGGACGCGCACAACACGACCGACGCCTGCGGCGCCACCGCCCCGCTGGTCGTCAAGTCGTCGGAGACGCAGTCCCCCACCTCCAGGCTCGACCAGTTGGCCACCCCGCCCTTGAGCACCGCTCCGGCGCCGTTGCGCAGCGGGGCCGGGGCCGACGCCTGGCAACCGCCCAGCAACAGTGCCGCAGCCAGGACGCCCGCCAACGCCGCCGCGATGCTGCGACGACGATGGCCGGCGACCGCCCGGACACTGCGCGCTGCCATGATGCCTCCGTTGTGGATCAGAAACCGAACCTGGTCAACGCCTTCGGGTCACGTTGCCAATCTTTGACCACTTTAACGTGCAAGTCGAGGTGGACGGGCGTGCCCAGCGCCTCGGCGATCTGGGTGCGGGCGGCGGTGCCGATGGCTTTGAGCCGTTCGCCCTTGTGCCCGATGACGATGCCCTTCTGGGAGTCGCGCTCCACGATCAGCGACGCGAAAATGTCGGTCAACGGGTGGGCGTCGTCGCGTCCGGCGCGGGGGCCGTATTCGTCGATGGTCACCATGAGCGAATGCGGCAACTCGTCGCGGACCCCCTCCAACGCCGCCTCGCGGATCAGCTCGGCGACCCAGGTTTCGGCGGGCTCGTCGGTGGCCTGTTCGTCCGGGTAGTAGCGGGGGCCTTCCGGCAGCAGCGCGATCAGTTCGTCGGCAACGATGTCCACCTGGTCGCCGGTCGGCGCGCACACCGGGACGACCGACTCCCACCGAATGCCCAGTTCTTCCTCCAACTGCGCGATCCGCACGAGGTGCTGCGCCATCCGCGAGGGCGAGACCAGGTCGGATTTGGTCGCCAGCGCCACCAGCTTGGGGCGCTGCTCCAACGCCGCGATCTGGGTCACCTGGTAGACGTCGCCTGGGCCGATGCGCTCGTCGCAGGGCAGGCAGACGCCGATGACGTCGACCTGCGACCACGTGTCGTGGACGAGGTCGTTGAGGCGCTCGCCCAGCAGCGTGCGCGGGCGGTGCAGGCCGGGCGTGTCGATGAGCACCAGTTGCGCGTCCTCGCGGTTGAGGATGCCCCGGATGGTGTGGCGGGTCGTCTGCGGTTTGGACGACGCGATGGCCACCTTCTGGCCGACCAACGCGTTGAACAGCGTCGACTTGCCCGCGTTGGGGCGCCCCACCAGGCAGGCGAAACCCGAGCGTGTCATGACTGGCCTCCCGCCACTTTGGCAGCCGCCTGGGCTGCGACCTCGTCAGCCGCCACGGCGCGGGAGGCCAACACCGTCTGGATGGTGTGACGCCGCCCACTGGCCCGTTCGGCCACCAGTTCGACACCGTCGAGGCTCACCGTCGAGCCGGTGATGGGCACCACGGTCAGTTGTTTGGCCATGAGCCCCAAGACGGTGTCCACGTCGTCGTCGTCGAAATCCATGCCGAACAACTCGCCCAGGTCGTCGACGGACAGCCGCGCCGACACCCGGAACCGGCCCTGGCCCAGTTCGGTCACCGGCGCGACCTCGTGGTCGTATTCGTCCTGGATTTCCCCGACGATCTCCTCCAGGATGTCCTCGATGGTGACCAGCCCGGCGGTCCCGCCGAATTCGTCGATGACGATGACGACGTGGCTGCGGGTCAGTTGCATCTCGCGCAGCAGGTCGTCCACCGGCTTGGAGTCGGGGCAAAACGTGGGCGGGCGCATGAGCGTGTCGACCTTCTCGGAGGTCTGGGCGTCCGGCTTGTCGTACATGCGGCGGATGATGTCTTTAAGGTAGAGCACGCCCACGATGTCGTCGGCGTCCTCGCCCACGACGGGGATGCGGCTGAACCCCGACCGCAGCGCCAGCGACACGCCCTTGCGCAGCGTCTCGCCGCGCCCGATCCACACCATGTCGGTGCGCGGGACCATGACCTCCTTGGCGATGGTGTCGCCCAGCTCGAACACCGAGTGGATCATCTTGCGCTCGTCGTCCTCGATGAGTTCGCGGGCCTCCGCGATGTCCACCAGTTCGCGCAGCTCCGCCTCCGAGGAGAACGGGCCGTCGGCGAACCCGCGTCCGGGCGTCAGGACGTTGCCGACGACCACCATGAGTTGCGACACCGGGCCCAGCACCGTCGTCAGCGCGTTCAGGACGCCGCAGAACCGCAGGGCGAGCGCGTCGGCGTGTCGGCGTCCCAGCGTCCGGGGAGCGACGCCGAGCAGGATGAACGAGACGACGACCATCACCAGGATGGGGAACAAGATGCGCTCCCAGTCCGCCGACATGTTCTCGAAGAACACGATCGCCACCAGCACGGTGGCCGACGCCTCCAGCACCAGCCGGACGAACAGCGACGTGTTGAGGAAGGGGGCGGGGTCCTGCGTCATGCGGAACAGCCGAGGCGCGCCGCGACGGCCCCCGTCCACCAACCGCTGCGCGCGCACCCGCGACATGGATGCGAACGCCGTTTCCACGGCTGTGCCGAGCCCGGCCAGCACGACGCAGACAGCCGCGACGGCCAACTCGATCCAGTGGGTTTGCGTCACCGGGCCGCCCAGGCGTCGGCGAGCGCGTCGTTGAGGGCGAACATGGCCTTCTTCTCCCCCGGCTCGGCGTGGTCGTAGCCGAGCAGGTGCAGCAGGCCGTGGAGCAGCAGGTAGTCCTGCTCGGATTCGGGGCTGCGCCCGTTCTCGGCGGCTTGGGCGGCGGTGACCGTGGGGCACAAGACGATGTCGCCGAGCATCCCCTCGGGCGGGTCTTCGCCGTCTTGGGGGGGACGCAACTCGTCCATCGGGAAACTGAGCACGTCGGTGGGGCCGGGCTCCCCCATGAACTTCTCGTGGTAAGCGGCCATCGTCTGCTCGTCCACCAGCAGCACGGACAGCTCGGCCTGCGGGTGGATGCGCAGCCGCTCCAACGCGAACGTGGCGAGCGCCTGGAGGTGCTGTTCGTCGACGGGGGTGCCGGATTCGTTGTTGATGTCGATCATGCGTTCTTCCTGGCGCTGGAGGCTTCGTAACGGTCGTAGGCGGCGACGATCCGGCCCACCAAGCGGTGGCGGACGACGTCGCGGCTGGTCATGGTGCAAAACGCGATGTCGGCGACGCCGTCGAGGATGCGTTCGGCCCGGGTCAGGCCGCTGACGGTGCCGCCGGGCAGGTCGATCTGGGTGATGTCGCCGGTCACGACCATCTTCGAGCCAAAACCCAGCCGGGTCAGGAACATCTTCAACTGTTCCATCGACGTGTTCTGGGCCTCGTCGAGGATGATGAAGGCGTCGTTGAGGGTGCGCCCGCGCATGTAGGCCAGCGGCGCGACCTCGATGGTGCCCGACGTGAGCAGGCGCGGGACGGAGGCGGCGTCGAGCATGTCGTGGAGGGCGTCGTACAGGGGGCGCAGGTAGGGGTCGATCTTGTCGTTGAGGGTGCCCGGGAGGAAGCCCAGCCGCTCGCCGGCCTCGATGGCCGGGCGGGTCAGGATGATCCGGTTGACGAGTTTCGCCTGGAGCGCCTGGACGGCCTTGGCCATCGCCAGATACGTCTTGCCGGTGCCCGCCGGGCCGATGCCGAACGTGACGGTGTGTGCGTCGATGGCATCCACGTACCGTTTCTGGTTCAACGTCTTGGGGCGGATCGTCTTGCCCCGGGTGGACAAGATGTTGGCCGTCAGCACTTCGGCGGCGTCCACGTCCTGCAACGTCATGGCGACGACCCGTTCCACGGCATCGCTGGTGAGCCCTTGGCCGGTGCGGACGATGGTGACCAGCTCAGTCAGGACGTTGCCGGCCTGGACCACCGCCGCCGGATCGCCGGTGAACGTCACCTCGTTGCCACGGACATGGATGTCCGCGTCGAGCTGGTCTTCGAGGATGCGCAGGAATTCGTCGCGCGGGCCGAGGACGGCGACCATGTTGATGGACGACGGGATGGCCACGCGCCGGGTCGCGGCACCCGATTCGATGGTTGTCAGAAACTCCTCCTTGGTTGGCAGGACCATCTTATCGGGACGGGCGCGGCACTAGCTCACTTCACCCACACGATCGTCTTCGTCGTCGTGCTTGTGCACTTGGCGGTCGCAGCGACCGTGCACGTCACGGTGAAACTCTTTTTCACGGCCGGATCGTTGATGTTCTTCAACGAAATGGTCTTCTTCCCTGTCTTGCTGGTTTTCGCGTACGCCGAGCGCACGGCCATGGCATACGCGCAGTGCCCTTTCACGCTCACCGCAGACGTGGAGTCGCAGGCGATCGCTCCAGCCGGCCACGTGGGAGACGTCGGTGTCGAGGCCGGTGTGTTCGAAGAACTCGACAGCATCGGGGCGACGACGTTCCAGACGACGACGGCCACGACGAGGATCAACACGACGATCAGCACATTTCGCCCCGTGTGTTTCTTCTTCACCTTCGGCGGCGCCGGCGGACGGGGCACATTCGGGTTCGGGCCGGGATCCTGCGTCGGGGCCACAGCCTCGGGGAACAGGCGCGCGCCGCACAGCGAACACATGGCCTTATCTCGGGCGGCGCCCGCGTCCAGGGAGTTCTTCTGGCCGCACACCGGGCAATCGACAAATTCCGCGCTCACGGCAGCATCCTTTCTTCCAACATGGCCCACACCAACGGATCGAGCACACGATACGGCGCAATGCCGTGGGGGTTGAGCCCCGTGGAATCCGGCGGGTGCCCCAACGCCGACATGGCGAAGAACCGCGCCGGCAACCCCGACGAGGTGACCGTCGTCACGATATTCGTCGCGCGCAACAAGACGAGCAAGCTGCGGATTTCCTGGTCGATGAGGTCGATATCCGCCTTCGCCTGCGAAATGTCGCGGACGCGGTGATCCCGCCGGAAACCGGCTCCGAGGTTCGACATCACTTGGGGAAGCAACTCGCTGGCGCCGAGCGCGCCGTCGGACTTGAAACCCAGATCTCCGATACTCCACATGACATCGAATTTCGACAGGCACATCGCGAGCCGCGGCCGCCCAGGACCCACCAATCGCAACAGATGCGTGAACACCATCTCCGGGTCGCCGCCAGTCCGGTTCACCGGGATGAGGTCGTGCACAATGTCACGCACGTTGGGGACGCGCACCGGGT
>Ga0123357_10004649_pt1 | contig 16197 bp, 13 predicted proteins | sample TergutEmb28metaG_FD_89873 | JGI IMG/M metagenome (GOLD analysis project Ga0123357, IMG submission 89873) | Embiratermes neotenicus P4 segment gut microbial communities from Petit-Saut dam, French Guiana - Emb289 P4 | ecosystem: Host-associated > Arthropoda: Insects > Digestive system > Gut ... | reverse complement strand
GGCACTTGTGAATACAGTGATGAACTTTCGGGTTCCATAAAGTGCGGGGAATTTCTTGACTAGCTGCAGAACCAGTTAGCTTCTCAAGAAGGACTCTGCTCCATGGAGTAAGTAAGTAAGTAACAGTTTCCTAATGATTTATATGCTTGTATTAAAAAATAAGTTACAAGCCAACCACATAAAATGTTGATACACTTTTTAAAGTTTTATGGCAATAAATGATACAAAGCTGAGAAACTGGTTTCACCAATATATGCACCACAGGTTATGATTTATGAACTATGCTGATTAAAAAAAGCATAAAATTTTGCAGAATAACAGTTTGCCACCCACTATTCCACCCAACAAGTAATTGGAAAGGGGGGGGGGGCAGGGGCACACACACCCCACAGCAGTAAAAGTGGCCAGGTTGAAAGCCAACCACTCATCCTGATCTACTGTCAATGTTAAAACAAGTGCACTTATACCTCCATTCCCTCCACAAGACTTTGAGGTGTATACAGGAACACCTTAAACTTTTCAACAGTTTGTTTGCTGACAAAAGCTAAACCGAAATATTATTACAGAAAATTATAAGAACCAAATTTTCAACAACAAATCAAAGGTTTTTCTTATTTGAGTACAAATACGTAATCTACAGTTTCTGAAAGCTAAGTTAATGATATGAGAAATGATTAAATGTAGCAAAAAGTGACTAATACTCCTGCAAAATTGGAAATCATAACTATTAGGAAAAAGGGCTTATAACAAGGGACAGTTAATTACCATGATGACAGTGGTCATAATGATAAAGGAAAGCATGCTTTTAATTAACTATTATTACCAGGCATGGATTATAGAACTGTTGTGATGTGCTGGTATGTGGCATGCAGTTGGATGTGTCACCCCATCTAACGGCCCTTAATCTGATGACACTACTGATAAGATGATGAACATTTGACTCAAGCATCCCATCGTTCAGTAAGTGTACAAGGCATTCCATTATTTTGTTCATGTTCATTGGGTCCTGCACTTCCAGAGGTTGACCTGTCAGCTGTGAAAAAAATTAAATATCTAGAAGCAGGTAATGTTTTCAACATAAATGTTACACAAAGCAAAGAACACAACTTAGAAAACACCAAAAGATACAAAGAAATAAATCACAACAAAAACTGGTTAACAGAAGCAAGATGTTTTAATGTACCATTGTGGGTCCAATATTAAAAATGTACTATTGTTCATATGGTAACAGTACCGCATCCTATAGCAAAATGGTTTGCGACATGGCTGCTAAGCCATGTCACAAACCACAAGTTATGCATATGATCAATATGCAACCACACTTTCAATGTGGCCTCTATAACATAATTATCAACCTGACATGTTGGAATTCCTCCTATAGTATGAAATGAAAATGGACAGTTTACCTTAAAATGAAACTTAAAATGCATGTTAACTCCACCAATCACAATTAACATTACATTTTCCCTCAGTTTTTCACTATCAATACAATCAGACATACCCAAAACAATCTGTTATTCCCTGCTACACTAACAGCATTAGAAATTAAACAACAGTTTGGATCAAGCAGTAACACTTCACACAGATTCGCACTTCAGGTGTTATTCAGTTCAAATTTAGGGCACAATACCAACTACTGAGATTTTTCACAGTTTCCCTCCAACCCTCCTGGAAAAAGGAAAAATAAAACATTGAAACATACCATTACTACTTCTTCTCCAATCATTTCAACTTCACTGGACACATCATTTAAGATAAGCATACACTGCAGGTGGTATATTATAACATAACACATGATCAATTCATCAAACAAGATAACTTTGCATAACTGTCATACAACAGAAAAATTAAAACTGAAATTTGGAGGCTCTGATAAAGATTCAGTCTTCTAGAATGTTACACCATGTTGACTGGTAAACAGTTATCAACATCATGGAGAAGCACAGTGTTTCATCAGTCTTCAGAGTACATCCCAGGAGATTTGACTCTTCAGAGCTAAAATTCTAACGATCTTCTTTTGGTCTTCTAAGTTTCAATGTCATGCAGTCTGCTATGTGGGTACCAGAAGTTCCAAGGAGAAAACTAGCTCCATCTTCTACCATGAACATGATGGTAGGCTACTCCTGCAGCACTGGTACCACATATTTGACTACACAGTATCATAACCAACAGGAAAATATGAATCTACACTTCCGCAAAAACCTCATGTCACGGTTTACAAATTTCATAGCTTCCCAGACTACATACATACAGACATACATACTTACATTCCATGGATCCATAAGTGTCACAAAGACAACGGAATGCAGAAAAAGTCTTAATAGACAAATATACACAATTTTTACTGTGTAAAGTAGTATAAACATTTTACAAAACAGTATTACAGATCATCTTTATATATTAAAAAAATCATCTACACGGTAAATGGGGTGTGTATTTAAGTATTTTATTAACAATATGTGAACTTTTGTTGTTGCATTCTTAAGAATTGTCAGACTATGTGGTAAACTGCTAAAAATTTTGATGCCAGCATAAAATGTATTTTTGAAAACAAGACAGGTTGAGTCCAATCTCAGAATGCAAAACAGAAACACCAATTTTGTTTCGGTGGTGTCACTGATATGAAAATCCCACAAGACTGCATACCATATTCTAAACACTGAATGCATCAGAGAACTCTCTTTAAAGACACGTTTGAAGATACTAGATGCTGAAAAGGAAGAATGTCTAAGAACAATACATAATGACATTGAAACACAGTAAAAATGTTTTGCACCATACCAACTCAGGTTTATCACAAACCTGAATTGTAAAGTTTAATTTTTTATGTTCAATTTTACTTTACATGAAACCACTGACCTTAAGGACTTGACAGACACATTTAATGTTCCCAGACGTAGGGTGACTGAGTAATAAAGAAAGAACTTCAAGTAATGCTGTTCCCAAGATTTCTATCCGATTACCATAACCCTTCACACACTCCAACTGCATAAACAATTCTGCCATAAACAATACATAGCCATGTAATCTTCCTGGATCTGTATTAATATACTTTGATATTTCCAAGTGCTCTTCTTTACACCTGTAGAACCAACAGATATACACCAGTACAATAAAGCTAATATGCCATAATTACACAAAATGTTTCCTGCCAAGTGACTATCATTGACACACTCATTCCATTCATCACTAACAATACTGAAATGATACACTGTGTATGCACAGAACTCAATTAATGACTTCCATGCTCTCTTTCAAGTCACACTTCTCGTTTTATCCAAGTCAGGGATGCACAAACATTAACAAATTTAGGAGCCAACTCAAAATTCTAGGCATCAGAAGAGTGACACGATTAAAGTTCCATACTGAAGACCCACAAACACCGTACAAAATTTAGTCAGCTTGGCAACCTCAGATTAGTGCTTCCCTGATCTGAGTGCTAACATACAGGTATTCTTGTATCTTGAAATACAAGCTCTGCTAACACAGTGCTCACATGATAAACATCACTGCAAAATCACTTAAACTCTGCAAACACAAGTCAAAAACATAAAACCCACCTTCAAAACCAGCACCATGACCATTCATAGTTAACAGTTTGACAATGACAATAAAGTTATCTCATTTTAAGGAAAAAAAGGAACAAAGAACCAACCAAAAGGAACAAAGTGTGCACACATCAAATTGCAAACAACTGCTGACACAGGTATTAACTGTTTGACACCATAATTAAATGCCCAGCATCCTCTGCAAGAGATCCCTGATTTAAATGAGTACTGTTACTTTGTATATTCTTGATGGCAACTTCCATTGATGTTTGGTTTTGTCAACATCAGACTGCACATTGGTTACAGCTGACTTCCAGCACCATAGAATTATAAGATATGGTGTTGGCTGACCTGATCATGCAGGCAGATCTCCAGATAATATTTCAATACAGCATTTTACAATTATCATCAACAGTATATGGTAGAAAATATGCCTGTTTCATTACCTATCCAGAAGAGACTTTCTGAATGTTCTTCCTTCCGTTGCAAATTCATTGTCAAGAAAGTGACAAAGTCTTGCTCCATTGTATCGGAAATTTGGTTCCATTATTGACTGAAAATAAAGTTTATAATACAACATTATCAAACTTGTTTAGTATTTCCAATCGTGTTTGGTGTAAGTTACGTAAACAAAGTTTCATCACACTGCACCTACCAAAACGACTTACTCATTAGCGTAAAGTTGGGTGACTTCATTGCGTGCTTACATGGATTAACTCCTTCCTGTGCCTGACAGTACAGCACAGTAAGTAAATCAGAAACATCCCACCAACAAAGAACACAAAAATGTAGTGTAAGGAAGGGCTGTGAAATCAACTGGCCTGACAGAATAAGAATACAGTGAATTTAAATGGCATTAACACAGACATTTAACTGCAACTCACCTGATCCACAATTGCATTAACTGCATTAGCTATAGAAGACACTGTGTCTGCATCTCCCAACCAGAGACTGAAGGTGTCTATTAATGGAGTAACTAGGTCATCAAACATTCCTGGATTCAATGTCAAATGCTGCATTAATTCAATGAAGTGATTTGTTGTGTATTCTTCTTGTTTGGTCTCCCACACTGGATTGAAAGAATTGTAATAAGAACAGCCATCTTCTTCTGGAAGAGCCTGCAGTGAAAGATATATTGTAAGCAATAACACCAGAAATAAGTAAAGGAACAATTACTCTTCCACCTAAGCACCACTATGACATCAAGGTTATACACATTCAGATCAGCAACTAACACTTAAGCCAGTGTATGGCACACACTCTCAAATACTGCCATAAATAACATTAGCATACACTGACACAGTAGCATATACAAACAACTTCCAGGATCCCAAAAAGAACTTAAAATATCAACTAAAACAAGAGAGAAATCCAGGAAGAACTCTCAAAGAAGACAAGGATTCTGTTTTATGATACTCATAAAAGGTTCCAACGTGCCTGACACAGGACAGGTTGATGGTGAAACAAGCCACACTAAATAGCTGGCACAAGTATGCACACTGGAACGTTCTTAGTGAAAACTCAACATGATACCATCAAGCACACTCAGACATTATAATGGCACTGAAGGACTAACGGTTGTTATAAAAAATGCTCATTCTTGCAGATGCATGCACCTCCCAAGTCTGAAAATGGCACAAATGTGGCCATACAGAGTCCTCATTTAATATTAGGATCATATTCCTGAAAACTGCAAGAGAGAGCAAAACAACACAAAATGGAGTATTTTTCCCCAAAAGACACATTCTTCAATGTTTCTAGCATACCCATTACCTGAGTATTATATGGCTATATACAGTTACTTATAACATATATCACCTTTCCTTTTTCATCTAAACATAACAGAAACATAATAAAAAGAATGAACACAGTATATATAATCAATATTTTTAAAATTACTCTTCAATTCACTGAATATGACACATCAAGCAATGTCAAAGATATCCATATTAATGATAGGAATGATAACTTTGAAGCCTTTGAAATTAAACACATACTCTGGCCTAAGCATACCCCAGACAGCGTTCATACAGCTCTCTGCATCATCTTCACATGCCTTAGTAATGTTACGGGTAGAGATAAGTGTGTTTGGAAGCCAGGGTGCCAGGTAAAGCAAACGATATATGTAGAATACGAGCACCAAAATGCATTGCGCACGTAATGACAGCCCAACAACAACCATGTTTGTGTGTGTGTGTCTCCAGCTAGCAGTTCAAGCAGGAATGACATTTCAGAACATGATGTGTGGATGGGTGTATGTACGTCCACATACTTTGAGGAACACAAGCCATCAACCAAGTGTGCAAACATTAAAAATAGCCAATGTATTAATGTTCAAGAGGAGGCCAAGGGCTGTAGAGCCGATGATGATAATGATGATTAATGTTCAAGCCAACTGCAGCTCTTCAGTAGCAGAAGTTATGAACTACTCTGAATCAAGCACATAAGAGACAGCATTTGTTTCATGATTTTGCACTCACCATTGCACAAGTTAAGCAACCTTTAATACAAACACACCTGTGCAATTGTGCCTCTATGTTCCTTTCAACATGTGAAAAATGAGAGACCATGACCTTACTGAACCCCTGGACTAGATTTCAATAAGAGATAGCACTTCTGGTCTGATGTAAGACTACGGTGCACTGAGGAAGTTGGCTATGGAAACTGTCCTGAATTCAGAAGGTGTGCAGATCAAATCTTGACAAGAAATGAACTAAACTGGCTGAGGCTTTTGTGGTTTTCCTCAGCCCCTCCATGTAAATGTCATCAAAGCAGCTTAAATTACACCAGGGGTGCACAAATCCCAGGCACCAGATCACCAAGGTGACCTAATTTTGCACAGTGGAACATAATATTTGTGTGTACGAAGTATGAATTTGTTTGATGTCACCTTTCTGGTACCTCTAATTTTGAAGTGATGCCTAGATTTTTGGAAAATATGTGCACCCCTGAATTAGGCCTTTAATGCTTCCTTCCACATCCTTTACTTTCTGTACCTATCATCCAATCTTTCAACAGTACAGACAGGAGTTACCAGCAGCACAATTATACAAATTACAACAAAACACAAAGGTTCAATTAAAAAATGTCTGCCTGAAAGCATGTATGTTTTTGACATTTAAAAGCATGTGAATGACATTTTGATCTGTCATACCTACAAATATAAACATCATGTACACATTCATTAACACATCAACATGAGGTGTATCTATGAAGTTCCCAGAATCATTTTACTTCAAATATTCCTGTACACTTATGGCCTAGTGAGTGGGGCCACATTCAACATTTGAGCAGTCATACACTCAGCCCAGTAATGCTGCCACTGCTGGACACATTCACGGAACTCTTCTTTCAAAACAACCTTAAGTGCTGCTGTTATATTTTTCTGAGTGTCTTCAACGTCCAGGACTGTAATTATTTACGAAAAGAACCAAAAGTCAAAGAGAGCCAATCAAAGAATACAGGGGACGTTCCAGCCCAACAACAGACTTCATTTTGCCATACACAGCTTAAGAGAGTGCTCAGTGACCAAGAGCATTGTCATGATAGAGAAACCAGCTGTTGGGCCAGGCTTCAGGCCTTTTTGACATACATCTTCATGCAGCCCCATCAATATTTCTTACATAAGTCCAGCTGACTGTTTGGTCCTGTCTGAACAAACAATATTGGACACTTTTCAACACTTTCATCAGATATGTGCAAACCACACTTATTCAGTCTAACATAAAACAGGTTTTATTTTAATTCAGTTGGTTACCATTATGTGTACATTACATGCTTCAGCCTATACTTAGACCATTCTCAAGCACGTCAATACAAAAACCATACAAAGAAATATACAATAAAAATCTAGGGGGCCTCTTTTTACCGTCACTAATTTTATAATGTTAAAGCATAAAATAAACAATATCAGAGTGTACGACCTGTTTAATTTTAAAAATATGCATATAAAGACTTTTACAAGATAGGTCCTCGTGTGTCATAGTAAAAGGTTGTATTATAATTTTCTATGACTTGGTGTATTTTTAACTGATGCAGCATGGCCTCAATGTAGTGTATTATTTTACAAAATCCTTTGAACTCAGTGTGTAAATTATGGGCCAGGATAGAGTTTAGCATGGTGGTGGAGCAATGTTTTTCTGTAGAGAGTTGGTGTGTCTCTCTGCAGAAAAACATCCAGACACTTTCTGAACAGTTTATGCCACTCAGTTAACAATTTGGTTTCTTCACAACTTCTGAACCACATGCTTCAGTAAGCACTGCACAAGATTCATTTGCACTCATTCCTGATTTCACAATAAATTTAATGTTAATTTTTGGCTCTAAATTCCAGTTACTCATTTCACAGTACGAGATATAGAAATGACACAACTGATGTTAGTGTTGAAATCACAGCCTGCAGAAGTAAAAGCATGCTCAGACACAATTTCAACACAATCAAGTCTAATACAATATGATGGGCTGAGCAATAAAATAATTCCGGTCATTTTATAGCCACACCTCATAAACAGCAAACTGAAAATCACTATTAGAGGCAAAAAAAGAAAGTTCAGAGTCTTTTTAAATTAATGGATCATTACAAAGCCTTCTTTGGTGCATGTGAACTGTCTACTATTTTTGGCGAATTATTTATGTGAGTTGTTTAGTCTCTTACTGTTAACTGTTACATCAAATACAGTTATTCTGCAGATACAACTACAAACAACACATTTTCAGTCCATGCAGCAACTAATGTACCTGACAAACCTTAATGACTGAACAAGAGGTCATAGGTGACCAACTATTATAAAGCCTGTCTTGGAGGTTTCGATGTCCAAGTGACCAGTTTGGGACAACTGGCATTTGGAATGGCAGCATGTTTTGATGGGGCACCTACAAATCAAACATTTTTATTCTGACGAACAAGAGACTGAATGAAAAGATGTTTCATACAATACAGTACTTTACACAGTAATGCACATTCTTTAAGATTTAAAAGTGGGGTGTAGCAACATAGTGAACTTACGCTTTTCATTCACACCTGAGAATTTCTATGAACAATCCTGGTTAAATATGTTCGCTCTATAAGCATACACAAGTGCCCCCCCCTCCAATTACCTGTCTGATACAGGCCAAAATACACAGAATTAGTGCTAGGCCAACCAGTTCCCTTCACCTTTCAAAGTATGAAAAACCAGATGTATTTTTCTGTATGGCAAGACAAATCTTGCAGACAGGTGTTAAATTATATAATATGGAGTGAGACATAGTTCTAATTTTTTCCACTGAATGTCATCCCATTATAGTATTTCTTTTCATTAACTAAACCTTCGGTGCCAAAAGCTGACTACAGTAGATGCAAATTATGTGGCTAAAATGCCCAATCATAAAGACACTGCCAATAACATGAAACGTTACTCGCAACAATTTAAATTCCTGGCTTTTGCAGAGCACACCCTGAACTTATTTCCAGTCCCAAAGGGTCCACTGAGTTTCACCACTACAGAACTTTTATACGATGTCACTTCCTTGCCAATGACAAGAATTTACACCACACAAAATTAAAACAATAAAACTAAAAGCTCAAGTTTACAATACATGATATTCATACGCAATTTCATTCATTTTACATAGAACACAGTTTACTTAGCAAGGAAGTATTGCATTTTACAACAGCATATCATGAAATACACTGTCCTGTGTTGCCAAATGCACTTCAAATATAATGATCTACACATATGAACAGTCTCAAAAACAAGTTTCCTGCAGAGATTCACATATCATTTCAGGGCCCAGGTACCTCTGCGGGAAGAAAAATTGTCTTTAGAAATCCGGCTTCCCATGAAATAATGTACACATTAAATCACCGGAAGAACTACATATGTTACAAGTATAGTGTCTATAGGTGCATTTAAACAAACTGTTAATAAAACTACAAAAATTACAGCAATATGAAACATTACAAATACACTACATTATTTACTTTGAAGAATATCTGAAAGCAAAACACAACATCAATCCATTTCCATCATCCTGATCTCTTTGTAATACTAAACAATGACAACTGCTTTTATTGTCACCATGTACTATTATCCATGTTGACAGACATACCAGTGTGCATATGCAGCTGAAAATGTTGCTTTTGAAGGTACATACCAACCACAATGTTAACGTTCATTTATGTGGTTCATAAATTAGAACATGGAAATCTCACCTCATAATTTTTGGGGTAAAATGCTTCTGCATCCACAGATAATGGCTTTGTCATTGATATGCTTCCTTCAGCAACTGGACCAGGCTCAGCATTATTACTGTTTACTGCCAAATCTAAACCAAGAACTATGTATCAATGCACAACACAAATATAATTATAAGTGTTAAACTAGTTTACATTACTGCAAAGAAGAAATGTAGGAACCTGAATCTTCTAATTGTTGAGACTGATCATGTTTGGGGTAAAATGCTTTCGCATCCACAGATAATGGTTTTGTCGCTGATATGCTTCCTTCAGCAACTGGACCAGGCTCAGCATTATTACTGTTTACTCTCAAATCTAAAGCAAGAACTATGTATCAATGCACAACATAAATATAATTATTAGTGTTAAACTAGTTTACATTACTGCAAAGAAGAAATGTAGGAACCTGAATCTTCTAATTGTTGAGATTGATAATTTTTGGGTTAAAATGCTTTCGCATCCACAGATAATGGCTTTGTCGTTGATATGTTTCCTTCCGCAACTGGACCAGGCTCAGCATTATTACTGTTTACTGCCGAATCTAAAGCACGAACTATATATCAATATACAACACAAATATAATTATTAGTGTTAAACTAGTTTACATTACTGCAAAGAAAAATTGTAGGAACCTGAATCTTCTAATTGTTGAGACTGATCGTGTTTGGAGTAAAATGCTTTCGCATCCACAGATAATGGCTTTGTTGTTGATATGCTTCCTTCAGCAACTGGACCAGGCTCAGCATTATTACTGTTTACTGCCACATCTAAAGCAAGAACTATGTATCAATGCACAACACAAATATAATTATTAGTGTTAAACTAGTTTACATTCTTCATGTTTGTACCGTGCATCAATGACGATTAAAACACTTTATTATCCAACAGATGCACAAATATATAATTCATAGATACAATTAGAATTATTATAAAATATTTAAAATTGCCCCAACATGTTTCAGATCACAAGGGATCCATCATCAGGGAGCTCTATACAGTGCTTGGCTAAAATTACAGTAATGGTTTTTTCGTGTCCATTGATATGGACGTAGTCGGTGTTACGGCAGCATATATCTGCCCATGGTACGTGTGTATACTGCACAGTCTAAGAGTGTCTCTCTAGACTGTGCAGTACACACACGCACCACGGGCAAATATGCTGCCATAACACCGACTGCGTCCATATCAACGGACACGAAAAAACCATTACTGTAATTTTAGCCAAGCACTGTATAGAGCTCCCTGATGATGGGTCCCTTGTGATCCGAAACATGTTGGAGCAATTTTAGATATTTTAAATATTTTATAATAATTCTAACTGTATCTACGAATTATATATTTGTGCATTTGTTGGATAATAAAGTGTTTTAATAGTTTACATAATCATGGAACTAGCATACAAAAAAAAAGGGGGGGGGGGAGATAATCATGTATTTGTTCCTCAAGCCACAGCAGTACAACTCAACCCTTCACATAAAAGACATTATGTAGACCAATGGGACAGGAAGTTACAGAAGGATGGAGAAACATTACACATTGAGGAGCTCCACAATTTGTACCCTTCAGCAAGATGAATCAATCAGTTAGGAAGAAATGTAACACACAGCACAGACAGACAGGAAAAGAAATTTTTATACTTCAGTTTTAAAACCACAAGAAATGAGGCCAGGAGAAGCTGGGATAAATGGAAGGACAACAATAAAAGAGATTTTGAAGAAATAAGGGGAAAAGAATGTAGACTGGTTTAAGATAAGGTCCAGTAGGGTTTAATGTTTCATGTCTTATTTTCATCCTTCTTGACGAAATTGGTATAGGACACATCACTAAAATCTCTGCATAAACAACTGTTCATATGATTCAGCATACTTGTCACTAACATATATTACAAAGACTCAACATGTTAACAGTTCATAGATTTACAAGTGTTCCATTTCTTGAAATAAGTCCTCATATCATACACGTGTACATTCACATCACCCACGATAACAAATTTGTAAGACACATATTCCTCTACAAAATAGAAGGTTTGTTGCTATAAAAATGATTTGTTTCCTTCAAAAAAGTGTATGTTCCTTTAAATAACTTGGTAAAATATTATATTCCCAAGTTCTTAACACTTACTTTTTTTTTAATCTCACTTCTACAAAACTTAGATCCACGCAAAGCAGTAAATTTAGTGACCAGATGAGCAACTAAGTTGGTCTCAGATTCACAGAATTAGTTCACATAAAGAGAGTACTGTGCAGACTACCGGTAAACCTAATGTCATACAGTTGTGTTAAGCCCTTAAAAAGTTTATGTTGCACTACTCAGTGCATCAGCACTTGGTTACATTAATGCTTGCAGACTTCACAAGTGGATTTCAGTTTGCTTCACTTTGCCGTAAGAATTCAACACTAATGCTGTTGTTATACACCTCATCTGACATAACGACAGAGCCCATCCCCACAAGCCAATTGCCCAACACAGAAATATCTGGTGCATTAACATAATCACATTTGTACTGTGCCCATATTGCTATATTATTCTGCGTAAATACACATATTACTTTTACTATACAAAATGAAATACAGTTTCTCATCAGAATGAACACTTCCATGGGTCAATGAACACCCAGCATGTGCCATGTAGCAGTGACTGGAAAATGTTATCTTCCAGGTAAAGGAGAAACTGGAAACCGCAACACCACACACCCAATGATAAACACAGCTTTGGTAAAAATGAGAGGTAATTATAATCCCAAAAACTTTTTTCATAGTGTAGGTAAGTATCTTCAATGAAAATTTACAAGACTGTTACACGCATTCCAGTCAAACCCTGTCCTATGCTGGTTTGGCCAATGATGTGAAATGCATATGTCCTAATACCTAACAGCAATGCTAACATGTGCCATGATACCAAGATTGACTCTGCAGCCCACCTACCTATGCAGCGGGTACTGAGAGCATTTCTCCCGAGAATTAAGTCACTGAAACCTGACAGTGACCACATACCTCAACTCGATACCAACATTTAGAATGTGTGTTTGTGTACCACCTTATGTCATGGTGTATAGGTAAAGGAGTAACTCTGCTTTTACAATTTACATGAGAGATTACAGCATTTTAAGTGTAACAGAGACTATTGCCTTGAATTCATACCACATATGTACCTGGCTTTTGTTGATTCTGTGACATGCATAATTATTAGTTTGACACTTCACAGGAAACAGAGTAACAAAAATGACGAGGAAAATGCACACAAAATGGGCTCCTCACATTTAGCTTCTCACTGTTCAAGAATTTAATAATATACCTTTAAAATACAGAAACTGGTTGCTTTAGGTAGTTGGAATGGTTTGTATTTGGGCTAGTATGAAAAAATAAAACCAAATTTAAGGACAGCAGCTCAAAATGATTTGTACTAGGTCTGTACATTCTCATGGTCAATCAACTGTCAATTTGTTCCTCACAAGTTTCATTAAAAAAATGGATAATGTAGTATGCTCCCCAGTCATGAACAAACACTGCTTGTAAAGAACAGGTGAAGAAACATATCTGTATACTGATTTTATAATTTAAAAACCACTGATTAAAATATAACATGACACACAAACATGTGCACGACACTAAATATGAGTTTTAATTACAATCCCTAAGCCTACCTCAGTCACTAACTTCAACATTCTAAAGCTGCCAACAAATTTTAGCATTAATTATGGTTACTGAGACTCATAAAAAGCATGTTAAATTCTGCATCCCCATCCAACAGTAGAATCAGGTTATGCTGCATCAAGACATCAGCCACCACAGCATAAATTCTGCTCCCAATAAAACACTACAATGGGTGAAAGGGTAGTGTATGAGTACACATTCATATATACTTTAGATTTTACATTTTAACCAAACACAAAAGGGTTAGTGTTGACATTGATGATGTTTCACAGCTTTTTATCTTGGACTAACTACAGAGATGTAATCTGAAACATAAGTCAACAGTAATCTACATACTGTGTGCTTGTGATTTGGGAACTCGGAGGGCCACAGCTGCGTTAATTTTCTGAGCACAGCATGTCACCAAAAGAAAGCATTCCCATTTCAAAAGCCCATAAGGACCTCACACATGCTTATAAAACTCAGTGATACATGCATCGTCATGCCCACTACTGCCTGTGTGAGGATGTTTCACAAGAAACTTTTTGTATCAGGTGACTGATATAAATATTGCAGTAACCTGCTACAGACGGAAATCTAGAAGCTGGCACTGAAACACGTCTCATGTATTATACTGCTGCGTGACTTGCCTCAATTTATCAGATCAGAGAAGTATGGACGATGTCACTTTTGTTCAATTATCTTGAAAACTTTACTTATAGGGGAAAAAATTCTATTCTTCTGCACAACTTACAATCAAAGCATATTTCACTGCCATACACATTCAGCTAGTTTAGGGTTACCATGTAATCCATCACAAGAAAAGAGGACATTTCCCATTTACTGAAATATATAAAAAAAGAGGACACATTATCAAAAAAAAAAAAAAGTTTAAAAAAGGACACAGTCACAATTTTATTAAACAAAATTGGCATTGCCAATTTGAAGAAATTATGCTTACTCAGTCCAGGAAGCAAAGTCTTTCTTGAGAAGCTAACCAGCTCTCAACTAGTCAAGAAATTCCCCGTACTTTACGATAACCAAAGGTTCACTGCCGTGTTTACAAGTGCCTGCCATCTGTCCCTGTCCTACGCCAGATCAATCCAGTCCATGCCCTCACATCCTACTTCCTGAAGAACCATCTTAATATTATTCTCCCATCTATGCCTGGGTCTTCCAAGTGGTTTCTTTCCCTCAGGTTTCCCCACCAAAACCCTGCATGCAGCTCTCCTCCCCCCCATACGCACTACATGCCCTGCCCACCTCATTCTTCTTGATTTGATTGCCCGAAGAATATCTAGTGAGGAGTACAGATCATTAAGCTTCTCATTAGGTAGTTTTCTCCACACCCCTGTTACCTCGTTCCTCTTAGGCCCAAAAACTCTCCTCAACACCCTATTCTTAAACACCCTCAGACAACTTTCCTTCTTCAATGTCAGCGAACGAGTTTCACACCCATACATAACAACAGACAATATTCTAGGTCTATATATCTCAGTCTTCACATTTTTGGACAGCAAACTTGAAGACAAAAGATTCTGCACCACATGATAGCAAGCATTACCTGACTTTGATCTGCTCTTAATTTCTTCCTGAATAGAATTCTGGTTCATTAAGGTTGTTCCCAAATATTTGAACTCTTCCACAGATTCAAAGGAACTACTATCGATCTTTACAATGTGACTTCGTCCTGCATCTAATCTTGAGACATTACATGTGCATAGATTTATCAGCATTTACTTCTAGTCCAATCTCCTAACTAGCAACTACAAAAGCTTCTGTGTAATTCTTTATAGTATGTACACTTTTCCCCATTATAACAACACCAACAGGATCAACCAGAAGCTGATGTGTACCATTTAACTTCAGGCCATCCTGGTTTACTTGAACCCTATTAATGGCACACTCCAAAGCAAAGGTGAGAAACATTGGTGATCAAGCATCTTCTTGTTTCAAACCATTCTTAATAGGGAATATGTCAGACAAATGTTTCCTACCTGAACTCTACTATAGGTTTCATTCAGACACATTTTTTTCAGCCTTATCAGTTTCACGGGGATACCAAACTCAATGAGATTATTATACAAGACCTCCTCCTAACTGAATCATAGGCTTTCTTAAAGTCTATAAATAGCTGATGTGCCGTTTCATTGTATTCCCATTTTTTATCAAGTATCTGACAATTATAAAACATATGATCAGTATTTGACCTACTGCATCGAAATCCACACTGACGATCCCCAATAACAACCTCTGCATATCACAGCAGGATATTGGATAAAATTTTGTACATATTTGACAAAAGTGATATGCCTTTATAACTACTAAAATCTCTTTTGTCTCCCTTCTTATAAATACATGCACTGATCAACTCCTTCCACTCCTCAGGCAATTCCTCCTTATTCCAAACAGAATTAATAAATTTATGGATCTCAGGGTAAATTGTTCTACCCCCTGCTTTAATCAATTCTGCTGTCATTTGATCCATACCTGGTGATATGTGTCTTTTTAGATTTTCAATAGCCATTTCAACCTCAAAAGCCCTTGGCTCAGGCACTAGTGGCTCTGCTGTACGTGTTTCTGTCTGCCTAACATCATTAATCCCATGTACATTCAACAGCTGAGAGAAATAGTTCCTCCACCTAGCCAAAATACTGTGGGAGTCCCATATTAGTTTTAGGCCGGTAACCCTCCTCAAAGTCAATGATAAATCAATACAAGTCTCTGATATTTCTCATCTCACTGTTAGTTTCAAGTTCATCAATTTCAGCTTTCAGATATTCCTTCTTTTTTTTTTTTT
>Ga0123357_10004648_pt1 | contig 16197 bp, 15 predicted proteins | sample TergutEmb28metaG_FD_89873 | JGI IMG/M metagenome (GOLD analysis project Ga0123357, IMG submission 89873) | Embiratermes neotenicus P4 segment gut microbial communities from Petit-Saut dam, French Guiana - Emb289 P4 | ecosystem: Host-associated > Arthropoda: Insects > Digestive system > Gut ... | reverse complement strand
GGATTCGATTACAACCCGCTTTATGAAGAGGATTTCGAAAGGATCGGCTGCTATCTATGCGCATCATGTCTTTCCAGCGAGTGGCGTCAGACGGAGAAGGTGCATCCGGACCTTTACAACGAATGGGAATCGTTCCTCCGCGAATACGCAAGATCAAAGAAACTTCCGAATGAATACGTCGATCTGGGCCTGTGGAGGTGGAAATCGCTTCCGCCCAAGATGGTCAAACTCGCAGAAGGACTTGACCTTAAGGTGAGCGATACGTCAGAGACGAAGGTCAAGATGCTGAAGGGGGCATCCCCGTGCGCCGCCGGAGGGTATTCCATGGAAGCGGTCGTCTCCATCCCGAGGAAAAGGGACTTCTCTGCGATCGAGGATTCTCTGCGGACCGCCGGCAAGGTCCGTTACTCCGACGATTTTGAGGTCGCCCTGATGAAGAACGATAGGGGCACCGCAAAGCTTTTCGGAGGCGGGCAGGTATCCATAACCGCTAAGGACGCTGCATCAGCAGAGACTCTGTTCGAACGTTCCGTTAAAGCGCTGCTGAGATCGCAGATGTGCACGGAATGCGGGATATGCGTCAAAGCCTGTACCAGGAACGCCATAAGGATACGGGACGGTTTCCGTACAGACCCAGATCGCTGTATCTCATGCGGAAAGTGCGAAAGATCATGTGTGGTCATGCACTATTACGACCGTCTGTCCTTCTGATTACGGCATTCACCAGATCAGTCTATAATTGGCGCTCCGTCCTCCCGCTTCGTCCTTGATGAGAATACCTTTTCCGATCAGATCGTTGATGTCGCGCAAAGCTGTATCTGTGGAACATTCCGTCATCTTCGCCCACTTTGACGTCGTTAATTTCCCGTAGAAATCATCGAACAATTTATTAATCATCAAACGCTGGCGTTCGTTGATCTGAACATTTCTATTTTTTTCCCAGAAAACTGCCTTCATTACTATGTTCTGCATACCGTCTTCTGTTTCCTGCAAGGCACTCCCCAAAGTATTGATGAACCAGACCAGCCATTCAGTGATGTTGCCGCTACTGTGTTGTGTCTTTTTTAATATGTCGTAATAACCTTCACGATGGATAAGAATCTGATTTGACAGGCTGTAGAAACGTTCTGCGGAGTTCTCGCTGCGAGCAAGCAGCATATCTGAAATCGCCCGTGCGATACGCCCGTTGCCATCATCGAAAGGGTGAATAGATACGAACCATAAATGTGCAATTGCAGACCTCAACACCATGTCGATTGTAATGCTTTCGTCATTGAACCATGAAAGGAACTTATCCATTTCAGTTTTAACGTCTTTCGCGGCGACCGCTTCATAATGAATCTTTTCGTTTCCAATTGAGCCAGACACAATATACATCTCTTCAGTGCGGTACCGCGCCACAGTAATATTACTCGTTTCGTTGTATCCCCACGGGAAGAGTGCCGAGTGCCAACCGAACAGACGTTCTTCTGTCAAAGGACTTTGGAATTTTTGCGTGGCGTCCAGCATCATTTCGACAACACCATCCACATTACGCGAAGATGGGACAAGACCTGCCGTTTTTATACCCAGGCGTCGTGCAATCGAAGAACGAATCTGATTATAATCCAGTTTTTCTCCTTCGATCTCTGATGACTTCATAACATCCGTTGTCAGCGTCTCAAGATTCTTTTCTTCTTTCGACGAAAAGCAAAGTGAACTGACCTTTCCCAAGACTCTGCCCTGCAGAAAACGTACCTCGCCCAATAACGCGTCCACTACGGCATTCTGCCAAGTGAAATCGGTCCAATTCTCGTATTGATAAATGTATTTGGGCATACTGAAACGGCCATGCGGTGAATATATAAAATATTTACCGCATTTTTGCGGCGAATATGTGAAATATTTACCGCATCTATTCGTCGAATAAACAGATTTTTAACCGCACAACTGCTGAAAGTGTTATTAATGGAACACACATACACGAAGCATGGACTTCATGATGGCCGCTGCGGCGATACTCGGAATCGGTCCGGCACTGGCACTGATGTATCTCGTTCTTAGGAAATACACCTACCCTGCGGTCGAATCGCCGTTCTTCAGCGACCCTACGTTCTTCAGCCTTTTCGTCGTCGGCCTGGTCTCCGGGACGTTGATATTCGTCGGATACACATTCTTCACATGGGGTTCGCTGTTCGTCGCTGCCGGATTCGCCCTGATCTTCGAGTTTGCAAAACTTGTCGTCCTCAATCTGAAAAGATTCCACGGGAAATCGGATACGATATTCTACGGATACGGCGTGGGATTGGGTCTCGGGTGTACCATGGCCTTCGGTTTCATATTCTATATATCATCACAGACAACGAAGGTGTTCGGGGATATCGGAATGGGATCGTGGATTGTTCTCATCGTGATCGGAATGACGTACATCCTCCTGCAGTCGGCCGCCGGGACGACCATAGGTGAAGGCATCGCAAGGAAAAGACCTTGGGAGTTCTTCTTCCAGGCGTTGTTCGTATCACTCATTGTCCAGCTGCTGTTATTGCCTTCATACACATCAGGGACCGCAGGGGAGATCATCGGGTATATATCGCTCACCGGGGCACTGGCGGTCGCAGCATTGTTCTTCTATCGCACGCATTACATCAAACTGCCCGCCATCATCCGCGAGATCCTCAGGAATGAGGCCAGAAGACCGAAGAACGAACGCTCAAACTGATCTGTACGTTCCGTGCCTCACTTCGATTATTAGAAAATTGTCCAGCATCATTCCGATAGTTTTCTCGGCGTCATCGGGCTCGAAACATTTCACGTCGGATTGAGTGAACGTTCCCTTTATCCTTGTGAGACCTTCCGCCAGGACCGTCAATTTTTCCATTCCTTTCGAATGGTCGTAATGATATTGAAGGGTGGACATCGGGTCCCTGTCAGGGCCTTTTTCTTTCTTCTTCTCAGTTACGCCGGAAACTTCGTTGAGTTTTTCGCGGACGGCCGAGGCCGTCTCCCCCTTGAAAAGTATCCGTATCGACGATGTGTCGCAGCGTTTGCTGCAGTACGGGCACGTTGTGACGGCATCCTTGAGATCGATTATGCGTTTCCTCTCACAATACGAGCATAAAACAGCGGCGTACATATCAATCATAATCGGTGAATACGAGCGCAGCTATGCACGCGCCGTAGTTGTCCATCGGTATCGACAGCTCCTCTATCGCATACTTTATCTCGCCCAGCTTTATGTTGCGTATCTTCCCCATCTCGGCCATCTTCCATTCCAGCACCTCCTTCAGAGAGTTGCCGGAACCGTACATATGGCCTTCCGCAACGTATCCGCCCTTCCCGTCCTTCCTGAAGGCATAGGCGATCCCTGCGGATATCATCTCGCCTTCCGATCCGCGCATCTGTGCGAGCACGCAGTGCGTCACCGCCCCCATGGACAGTCTCTTCGGTTCGATCTGTTCCGCCCCTACGGGAATGACCGACGACACGGACACAAGATTCTGTTCCCCGATCCCTGCGTCTATCAGCGCGCGGTCGAATGCATTCAGATCCGACGTCTTACTGACGGCCGAACTTGACGATACGAAGAACCTGTTGGGCAGAAGATCCATTTTCCTCACCCGTACAATACTTGGTCCCTGGGAAGTTCCGGCGGACTTTCTGATCCTGCCTGGTTCTTCATCCTTCTCTCGAGTTCCTCTGCTTCTATGTACAGAGGCTCTGTGTCTATCTTCAGTTCCGGGAGCATCTTCCCGAGCGGTTCCATGAGCTTCGCCGCACCTCTCGGGTCGGGCATATCCGCCCTCGCCGACCCTAATAGCGTGATCACGTCCAATCCTCTCTTGAAACCTTCGAAAAGCATTATCCCTGAGGTCCCGCGCACCATCCCGCCCTCGAACTCGTCGATCCCGTACTCCTTCATCACGTCCCTGGCGTGCTGCGTCGATCCCGCGCCCAACAGCACATATTCATCATGGGTGAACTGGATTATGCCGTCCAACGAGATTATGGTCTTGACGTTCCTTTCCGAGAGCCAATCCAATACCGTCATGGCTATGGGGTAATGCTGTTCCATCTTAGGCATGAACTCTGACGTTATGACTACGAGACTGTCGCAGTCGAGTCCCGTCTCTTCGTTGCACTCCCTGTCTCCCGCGTATATCCTTATCGGAGGCATGGGCACCCCGTTCTGCATGATGGCGTACGGCGGGAAATCAGGGGAACTTATCCCTGCGATCGGATCGAGCTTAAGTTCCCTGGCCAAGAAGCTTGCGGCTATTGAACTGACAAGACCGATGCTTGGGAAACCGACCACCGCTATGGTGTTCTTGAGTTCCTTGTCCTTGTATTTATGAATCGTCAGCCCGTCCATATTCTCACGTAAGCGTCATCAAATACTTAAAAAAATATCCCGGGGCATGGACGAGAACATACTGCTGCGGCACACGCCGACCGGCATACCTGTCATCACCGACAGAATAGGGAAAGCGGACAACGCCGTGTTCATGATAGCCGTCGGCACGGGATCCAGGGACGAGGATACCGGGACGGAAGGAATATCGCATCTCCTGGAACACGTGGTCTTCCGCGCGACCAAGACCCGGACATCGTTCCAGATGTCAAAGGAGATAGAGGGCGCCGGAGGTGAGATGAACGCATTCACCGGAAAAGAGGTGACCGCGTTCTACGCTGCAACGATAAAAGAGACCGCGGCGGTGGCGAAGGAGATGGTCTCTGATGTATTCCTTAATCCGCTGATAAAGGCGGAAGACGTCGAACTCGAGAAGAAGATCGTCCTGCAGGAGATCAGTATGTGGGAGAACGATCCGGAATCATACATCCACAGAGTTTTCGCAGAGACGATGTGGGACGGGCATGATCTTTCCAGGAATGAGGCCGGTTCCATTGAGACCGTGAGGTCTTTGACCGCCGACGATCTCAAGAAGTATCACGAGGAACGGTACAAGGCGCCTAACATTGCCGTGTTCGCTCTTGGCGCCGTCGATCCGGATGACGCCCTCTCATGGACATCAGACACATTCGATGGATCGGGTGCGGGAAAACGCGTGGAACGCACCGCGCCCGGAAAGACGAGACCTGCGTACCGCTTCAGTGAACGCAAAGGCGACCACAGCTACACAGGATTCGGATTCAGAGCATATCCTGCCAATCACGCAGATATCGCAGCGCTGACCGTCCTTAATACGATACTGGGCGGAGGGATGAGCTCCAGACTGTTCCAGAGGATAAGGGAGGAGAACGCCTTGGTCTATTCCGTATTCAGCACGATAGAACAGGATTCTGATGCCGGCTCATTGTCCGTATATATGTCATCGACCAAAGAGAACGTGATAAAGAGCATAACCGAATGCGCATCCGTATGCAGGGAACTGAGGGATGAGGGATTGATCAAAGGAGAGCTTGAAAGGGCCAAGAACCTCATCAAAGGTGCAGGCTCAAGGCAGCTGGAGTCCACTGTGAACAGATCGTACAGGATGACGAGGCGTTTCATGCTCACGGGGAGACCGGAATCCTTCACGGAAAGGATGAACGCCCTTGATGCTGTTTCCGAAGAGGACGTGATGAGAGTGGCCTCTGACGTAATTTCAGAAAAGAATCTGGCCGTCGCGGTATACGGGACGAAGAACAGGGACATAAAAAGATTCAGCATCGACCGCGTCGGGCTTTGAACTCCTCGATCGTATGAATGACGGCGGCCGTCGCCTTCGGAACGGATTTCTTGACGGCGGCGGTCATGGTCTCGCTGACCGTCTGTATATCCTCGACCTCGATCGCCACGAAACGTACCGCCTCCGGCATATTCTCAGGGTCAAGACCGCGCCCCACGTGCATCGCAGTAGCGAGATTGATACTGTGCGCGGAAGCATCGCCGACCGTGGGTTCGAAGTCCTCGGGATCGAATATCAGGACCGTTCCCGGAGGATATGCCCCGGTCTTTATGGCGTCAACGATGACCGCGTTCCGATATCCGTACAGCACCGGGATGATGTCGAGACCGCCTATCGCCTCCTGTCTTGTCTCGACACCAGGGATATTAAGATCCTCTATCGCCTCGGCGACTTTGAGCCCGACGGCATCGTCGGACATTATCGGGCTTCCCAGCCCTATCACTAGTATTGCATCGGAAATGGTCATCGTTACGGCCGTATGTACGTCTCAGACGCAATAAAAACATTACTGAATCCAGATCATACGACGGTTATCGGAAACGCATATACTCCGTCCTTTACAGGATACGGTTTCTCTGTCATGCATATTATACATGACGGTCCGATCTTATAATCAGAATTCTCGAGTCTCCTGAAGGCTTTGACATCCGATGGACCATATGTTATACCCGCCTTGCACTCTATTAGCGACAGGGCCCCTTCTCTCAGTATCACGAGATCAATCTCATTCATCTGGGAGTCCCTGTAATAATAGAATCCCGCATCTTCCCTGTTGTTCCTGTAGGATTTAAAGATCTCGTTGACGATCAATGTTTCGATCATTGGTCCTTTGAGATACCCTGCCCGGAGTGTGTCGGCATCCCTTACCTTCGCCAAATGACAGGCCAGCCCCGTGTCTGAAAAATATATCTTTGGATGCTTCACGATCCTTTTGGCGGCAGATCTTTCAGAATATGCACGGACGAGGTGAACTATATCGCCTGCCGTCAGAACACTGATCCAAGACTGTATGGTCTTGATATTGACACCAAGCGTATTGGCCACATTGTTGTACACCAGTTCCTGACCCGTGAGAGACGCCATGAGTTCCATGAACTCAAGGAACTTACGTTGATCCTTCAGATTGATGATTTGCGACACGTCGCGGGTGATATACGAGTCCAGATAATCTGAATAGAACTCGTGCGTCTTCAGTTTCTCTTTTTCGTAAAGCTCCGGGTAAGACCCGCGGACGACCATTTGATAGACGCGTTCCGGATCCATTGTTTGTTCTCTACATCTACTGATGTTCCTTTCGAAATCGACCGTGAACGGGATCTCCGGACGGGAAAGTATCTCACTGATACTCAGAGGTGACATACGGATGACGGATATCCTGCCGGCCATGGATTGTGTTACGCCTGCCATCTGGTTGTACGCTTGGCTGCCAGTGAGAACATACATGCCTTCGTTCCTGCCAGTCTCAAATTTTGCTTTGTCCACCGCAGACTCGATGGAATCGAACAGCCCCGGCGCATACTGCACTTCATCTATTATCAGAGGTACACCGTGGCTCTTAAGGAACATCTCCGGGTCGTTCACGGCCATGGACCGTTCTGTCCGGTCGGCCAATGTCACATATCCGAACCCATACTTTCTGGACAGTTCTCTGCACAGCGTGGTCTTGCCCACCTGCCTGGCCCCGGTTATCAGCGTGACGGGTCTCTGAGCGATACTCTGTTCTATAGATGCAAGGGCGGTCCTGTGGATCATGATGATTGTGATGATGTGCAGATTATATGTAATTTTTGTATCGTAACTCCAATTTTTACACATATTGCATATATTGTCAGAAACAATCGGGGCACAGATACACTTTACAGAAGTATGAAAAAATATGAAGAGAATGTTTATCCTTTCCGCACGATACGGATGTGTGGACATAAGCACAGAGATATCTCAGCGCGTCAACGGCCACAGGGTGACGCACAGACAGCTTGAGGCGCTGGCAGCCGTACGCTCGGAAGGAAGCAAGACTGCGGCCGCCAGGAAACTCGGGATATCTGTTCCTGTGCTTCACAGGTACATCGCATCGATCGAGGACGGCGTCGGAACTAAGATGATAAAGGCAACGCCCGGCGGGTCGGTACTGACGGATGACGGAAACAGACTTCTTGATTCCGCGACCATGATGACGCTCAGATGCGCCGATGTTCACAGGACCGCCGTATCATGCACACCCGTGACCCAGGAACTCGCCATGGCCGCACTTTCCGAACTGGACTCGGATGCTGATATAATGGTATCCGAGGATGAGGTCAACATACGGCTTTTCAAAGAAGGTATAGTGGACATCATCCTTCTTGACGACCCGGTGCACCTCTTCAGCCTTGAAGGATACCGCTGGACCGAGATCGGGTCAATGGACATGATACACGTGGACAAGGGACCGTCGTACATAGAATACAGATACGGAGCGCAGAGGATAGCGTTCATGCATCTGGAGGCTACGGACCAGGATTACAGGATCGAAAAGAGAACAAGGTCGGTCAGGGACCTTATGGACTCCGGGAAGAGCTTCTTTGCCGATCGCATACTGATAGAACGTGAAGGAATAAAGATACGCAGCGCGACGGATCCGCGACTGCTGAAGCATACCATCAACGCCGTGTCGCGCGGGAATTCCGAGGACATATCGGATATATTGAAGAAGATAGTTGAGATGAGTCAAAATTACCTTTATAGGTAATGCTACTTAATGGCTGTACACTTTTTTTATATATCATATAGATGATTCGAATCCGGTAACATGACTACACCCAACCCAGAATTCACAAAGACCGTCGCCGCATACGGCGGCGACACTGTGACGATGTGCTTCCAGTGCGGAACGTGCACTGCAAGCTGCCCGTCCGGAAAAGAAACGGCATACAGGATCCGTAAGATCGTCAGGCAGGCACAGCTCGGCCTTGAGAAAGAGACGATCGAGAGCGATGACATCTGGCAGTGTACCACCTGCTACGCCTGCGTCGAGAGATGCCCGCGCCAGGTCGAGATCGTCGAGATCGTGACCGCTCTCAGGAACATCGCCGTGGAGAAGGGCAAGATCGCCGACGGACACAGGGCCGTGGCGAACAACCTCATAAACTACGGACACACGGTCAACATCAATGACAAAGTAAAAGTACAGAGGAAGGAACTCGGTCTGTCTGAGGCCCCTCCGACAGTCATAGCGAACAAGAACGCGATGGCCGATTTCACGAAGATACTGAAGCTGACCGGCTTCGACAAACTGGTAGGGTGATCAAATGGCAAAGTACGCATTTTTCCTCGGGTGCATCGCACCGCTCAGATACCCCGGTATCGAAAAATCCACAAGAGAAGTATGCAAGGCGCTTGGCGTTGAGTTAGTCGATCTGAAGGACGCGAACTGCTGTCCCGCACCCGGCGTGATACGCTCATTCAGCAAGAAGACCTGGATCGCAGCGGCGGCAAGGAACCTCGCTCTCGCCGAGAAAGCGGGATTGGATATCGTCACCATATGCAACGGATGCTACGGCTCGTTGTTCGATGCGGCGCATGAGCTCCATGAGGACGCAAAGCTTCTGGCGGAGGTCAACGAGATACTGAAAGAGATTGGACTCTCATACAGCGGAAAGACAAAGGTAATGCACTTCGCGGAAGTCCTTTACAAAGATGTCGGCGTCGACAAGATAAAAGCGTCCGTGAAGAAGAACCTTGAAGCATACAATATCGCGACGTTCTACGGATGCCACTTCCTGAAGCCAAGCAAGCTGAAGAGCCTCGATGACCCGGAGAACCCGCATATCCTCGATGACCTCGTTCAGGCAACGGGTGCGAAGAGCCTTCCGAGAACGCAGAAAATGATGTGTTGCGGTGCCGGAGGAGGCGTAAGGTCACAGTACGGAGCTACGGCACTGAAGTTCACCGAGACGAGCCTGAAGAACATGAAGGACTCCGGCGCAGAGTATATCGTTGACGTATGTCCGTTCTGCCACCTCCAGTTCGATGCGGCACAGAAGGAGATCGGAAAGTATAACTTCCCTGTCCTCCACCTGTCGCAGCTCTACGGGATAGCGTTCGGTATGTCCGATAAGGAACTCGGGCTCGGCGCGCACCAGACCCCGGTCAAACTGAAATAAACATGTGGGTATAACCCACATTCTCCTTTTCCATCCGGAACCGACATTTTCAATCGGTAACAATCTGTTACCGTTTCATTTCCTTCCCTCATTAAGCGGCCTTAGGACTTTTCAATAATTCCTAGCCGCCTGATAATCGGGGGTGTGATCCCCCCTCCCTCCGCTCGATTCAGCCTACCTATGGTTTATATACGGCCAATCTATACTTCAACTATAGATTGGTCGCAAATGAGGTACTCAACATGGACTATATAAGGAGATCCATCGAACCGATACTGCAGAAGAGCAGGCAGACATTCAAATCGATCCTAGTAACGGGGCCGCGCCAGGTAGGCAAGACCACTGCTTTAAGGGAAACGTTCAAAGAAGTTCCGAGAATAACATTCGATGACCGGATCCAGCTTAAGAATGCATTATCCGATCCTGCCTTGTTCTTACGAGACAATCCTCCGCCGGTCATATTGGACGAGGTACAATATGCACCGGCGATCTTCCCCGAAATAAAAAGGGCATTGGATGACGGCAAAGAGTACGGCCGTTATTTCCTTACTGGCAGCCAGCAATACAATCTCATGGAGAATGTCACAGAGAGCCTCTCCGGCAGAGTAGCGATACACGAACTGCAAGGGCTGTCCATGCGCGAGATAAAGGCTGTGGATTTTAACAGGCATTTTGTTCCTACCGATGATTATCTCTCAGACCGGAGAAGATCGCTTGTGAAATATGACGACATATGGAAGCATATCCACCGCGGTTCCAATCCCGAGTTGCAATCCCCCGATATGGATTGGTCTACATATTGGTCAAGCTACGTTCAGACATATATGGAGCGCGACGTAAGCCAGATGATCAATATAAAGGATAAAATGGCGTTCGTTACGTTCATGACGGCAGTCGCCGCAAGGACCGGTCAACTGCTGAACTACACTGCCGTCGCCGAAGAAGTAGGGAAGACCGTACCGACGATAAAGGAATGGATGTCCGTACTTCAGGCATCCGGCCTTGTTTTCCTTCTGCAGCCATACAGCTCATCGGCGTTGACGCGTGCCATCAAAACACCGAAGATATACTTCCGAGACACCGGGCTTGCGTGTTACCTGACCCGCTGGCTCACGCCGGAGACGCTCCGCGCAAGCGCGATGAACGGCAATATGTTCGAAACATTCGTCGTAAGCGAAATACTGAAGTCATTCTCTAACGCAGGACATGATTACCGTTTCAGTGTATTCTATTACAGGGGTAAGGACAAAAAACGGATCCGCCGTAACGGTGTGGCGGAAAGTTACGAAAGTGAGATCGACCTCGTCATCCATGAGAATGGTTTCCTGTACCCGATAGAGATCAAGATGAGCGCCAGTCCGGATGCATCCATGACGAATGCGTTCGACGTACTCGACCTCGACAGGACGAAGACCCGCGGCAAAGGTGCTATAATCTGTCTTTATGATAAACTCGTCAGTCTGAAAGACGATCTGTTGGCCGTGCCCATCGAGTACATCTGAACTGACCCCGCGTATTCACTATCATCCTTCGTACATGGTTGAAGTTCACATTCTTCATATCATTGGTCTTGGTGAAAGTGCACGGCAGGTCCCCGTGGACTCTCCATACGTCTTCGGACCTCACTCCGTAAGGTATGTAATGCATCAATATTTATGCAACTCAGTTCACGGATTTTCCCAAAACGTTTCAATCAGTTCTGCGAATTTCGTTGCCTTGTGCAACATTTGCCGACCGTCCCAAGGAGATGATGGACAGTTACCGTATCTGGATTCTACTGCGAACTGTGAAAGCGTGTATGCAAACATCTTGTCCTCCTCACCGATCTTTCTCTGAAGGAAAAGCTTCAGTAACGCAGCAAAATCGTGTGTCTTCGGATACTTGATACCGTGTTCCATCAGACTGGTCTTCATCCTCTTTTCGAGGAACTGCTGAAGGTTGAAGCCTATATGCGTCAGAAGTTCATCATCAATGTCCAATATTATCTTCGCAACCCGGAGGTCCTCTGATGCTCTTAGCTTGAGGATATCTATATCCTCAGACCGAACCATATACTATCCTCCCTGTCGTCATAGCTTCGTGGACAAGAGAGTACTCATTGGAAAGGTCTCTTTCGAACTCTTCCGGAGTATAGACGATTATGTCTATCGGAATGTTTGAATCTTCCAGCGCCAATCTTGCTTTGGCACTGCGGATAAGCCGATTCTCATCCGATTCTTTCACGAGGACCAGATCAATATCGCTGTCCTCGTCCGCAGTTCCGTTGGCCACCGAGCCGAAAACGATCATGAGATCGGGGCATATCCTGAGCTTTGCCATCTCAATGACCCTTTCGGCCTCACTGTAGTCAAACATATTATCATCATTCTGATGGTCGAAGATATATTAAACAACCGTGCCGAATATCGTTCTGGTGCACACATCTGCGCGTCATGGTCAATTGGGTCCTTCGGCAAGACGTGGGTTGCCGAACACACATTTTGCCGACATCAAGAATATACTGATCACGATGAAAGTAAAAACCCGTACTGAGTTCCATGTTCCGTCTCATGTCTCATAAAGCAGTCTCCTGTCTCTGAGGATCTCTTTGTTCAGATCCTCGTTCTTCGTGAGTTCGGGGAGAACATCAACCTCAGTGCCCAGAGCATCTGAGAGTTCTGTGATGAAACCGCTCAATTTTATTACCCATTCAAGCTTTCCCGGAACAATAGAAAAATCATAATCTCTTTTTTCATTGTCATCCCCGCGCGCTCTGGATCCGAACAGATAGACCTTACTGACTCCGTATCTCTCTGCCACTGGAGTCACTATCGACCTCAGTTCTTCGATAGTGTGTCTTTGGGCTGTTGAGGACATTGTTATGATATGAACCTCATCTCGTTTAAATATGTCTCTATTTAAGGTTTCGAACTTGGGTTCGCCATATAAGATAGGTTACGGTTCCTGACGCCTTCACACTTCATCCTCGTGCATGGTGAAGTTCACATTCTTCATATCCTTGGTCTTGGTGAAAGTGAACGGAAGATCTCCTTGTACTTTCCATGCGTCTTCGGGATTTGTTCCATACGCAGGATGACCTTTTGGTACGGTGGAGGTGTCGTGGGACACTTTCCAGCCTTCCTTCGTGACACTGGTTATTGTGATCTCCGTATCATTGGGTGCGGATATCCTGCAGGCTCCGTGGCTATGATCAAGACAACCCCTCTTTCTTTCTCTCTTATCCTATTTTAATTTCGAAAGGATCATCTTCTTCCCCATCATGCTTTCTGCGCAACAGCAGGAATAACGTCAAAACCTGTGTGCATATCAGGGCTATGGCGATATAGAGCAGCCAGTTCGGTCCGGGTGAGGGAGCGGACATGGTGAAGTCCTTTATTGTTCCGCCCGTGAACGAGACAGGAAGTGCGTTGTCGACGGTGTAACCGGTCAGCGTCACCGCCGTTATCGTCACCGTCTGGCCGTCCTGTGCGGTTATGGAGTAGAGACCTGACGCACTGGTGGTCACGGTCTGTTCGGATCCGCCGCCGATGTTGTACGTTATTGTCACGCCTTCCAATGCCGTGCCTCCCGACGTTACGTTGCCGGAGACCGTGAACAATGCCGTTCCCTGCGCCGTCAGCGTCATCGTGTAAGCGGGCATGGTGATCGTCGCATCCAAGGTCGTCGGTATCGGAGTGAATGTGATAGGTTCGGCCACCCACTGGTAGAAAACGTAATTCGGGCTGAGGACAGCAGATATCTGAACTGACGTGCCGGGGAAGTATACCCCTGAGCCGCTGACAGATGCTATCCCTGCGCCGGCTGTCACGGTTAGCGTCCAGTAATCAAGCGTTGCCGAGTCGGCCGCACCTCCGGATATCTGAATCGTCCTTTCTGTGTCCACGGAACCGACGTATATCTTGTACGTTCCCGGAAGCACATTCCCTGTGAAAGTTCCGTCGGTGTTGTCTGTGAGATCGATAACGAACACGTCTTCCATTGTGTGAAGCGATATTGACTTACCGGAATCCGCCCATACTGTGCCATCTTTGGTCACTGTTACGGTGGCCGTCTGTACACCGAGCGTTCCGGTTGCCACAAGCGTAAGTGCGTAAGCGGGCATGATGATGTTCGCGCTGGCCATGATCGGCGTGATGAACGTACTGGGGGATGAGACCCAGTTATCGAACACATAGTAATTGACAGGAGTCGCCGATACGGGGACCGATGATCCTGAGAGATAAACCCCACTGCCAGTTACTGCACTTATGTTCGATCCTGCGGTCACAGTGAGCGTCCAGTAATCGAGCGTCACCGAGTTGGCCGCACCTCCGGATATAGGGATCGTCCTTCCCGTGTCTGCAGAGCCGACGTATATCCTGTACAGTCCCGGGAGCACATCTCCCGTGAATGTCCCGTTAAGGTTGTCCGTGAGGTTTGTGACGGACACGCCATCCATTGTGTAAAGCGATATTGCCTTGCCGGAATCATCCCACTCCGCATCGTTCTTGGTCACGTTTATATTGGCTGTCTGTGTGTCGTCCGTCCCGAACGCCGTCAGGGTCAGTGTCTCAGCGGGCATGACGATGACTGCGGGGTTGGCGGTCGGCGGAGCGAACGTGCCGGACGAGGACACCCAGGCATCGAACACATAATAGGTTGCAGGATTCGCCAATATTGGGGCCGATGCGTCGGAGAGATATATTTCAGAACCTTCAACAGATGTTATTCCCGGTCCAGCTACCACGGTCAGTGTCCAGTAGTCGAGCGTCGTAAAGCCGGGTGCCCCAGTTATTATTATTTCCCTTCCAGTATCTATGTTGTCTACGTATATTGCATATCTGCCGTTCAGCACGATACTAGTATAGGTCCCCGGTGTCACGATATCCGTCATCGGTACAATCGTAATGCCGCCGTCCGAGCTGAGACCCACGACGAGATCGGTCCTCGGAGAGCCGTCCAGAGTTGCGTTCACAGTTACCGTGTACATATGCTCGGCATCAACGTTGATCACGATGTCCCCGGTCGCTCCGTCTATAGCTTTGGCGAATATCGTAACCGTGTCCCCGCTCCACGTGAAATCAGTATCATTAAGGGATACGCCTCTCATGCTGACTGTTGCATTGAGTACAGAGCGCCCGCCGGGCACCGTCAGCACATAGTCCTCTGTGTGTACGGCCGTTCCGTAACTTGTCGCGCTGTTCACGGTCTGGGTCACATTGTATTTCACTACCGCTTCACCGTTGGGCACCTTGGCCGCACTTGCCGGCCCCCATGCCCATATGTATCCGAGGTTACTGACATCGTTCGCGGGAATCAGATCTGCGTCGAACGTTCCATATACCCAAATGGTACCGTCGGCTTCGACGAACAGTTTGCCTGACAGCACAAAGGCGCCTCCTTCTTCTATGGTAAGGGTGCTTCCGGTCGTCACAGTCAGGATACCTGTCGATGCCGAATCACCCGTGACGCTTACCGCACCGTCCAGCGTCATATTCACAACGAAGATACTGGCTGCGGTCAACACATAGCCGTCCGCAACATTTATCTGCAGATCTGCCGAATTCAGCAGCATCCCGTCCACATAGCCATCCAAAGACAACGTTATCGTTGATGATGCTTTCATCATGTTGAGATCACCAGTTATATCCAGGCCGCCGTTGCCGACGATCAGGTCACCGCCTATATCGGCGTTGGATACAATCCTGTTCGTCCTGGCAGACGAACCGACGGCCAGTCCCAGAACGTCCACATCCCCTGTTATCTCCAGACCGCCTACGGCAATAACGGACGCACCCGTTGACGAGGTCGTAAGGCCGATTATGTTTCCGTCAATGGTAAGTTTACAAGATTCGAGACGTATCACCGCATCCGTACCGGCTTTGATGTCACCGTGTTCCAACGTAAGGTCGCCACCCATCAGATAAACAGTAGAGCCGTCTTCCGCCTCAAGGTCACCGTCGTGTATCAGTATACTTCCTCCTTCCCTGACCAAGAGCATATTGTGCACGAGAACGCTGTCGGTGATACCGGAGATTCCAGTTACCGTCAGCACAGCGTCATTCGACGGATCGGAGAGCGTCATCGTACAATCGATGACCTCCAGCCCTCCGACGATCGAGCTCTGCATGAATTTCAGAGATGCTGTGTCACTTGTCATGTTCAAAAGTCCGGTTATCGTTGTCACACCAGACACAGACAACCCTCCCCCTACATTCATGTTCCCTTGAACGACCAAATCACCATCTATCTCTGCATTACCAGTTACGCTCACGTTGATGTTTTCGCCCGTTACGGTCACGTTACCTGCGTCGAGGTTGAGTCCGACGGTCACGGCGCCGTCCGCGCTTAAGGTGCCTGTGCCTGCGTTGATCACCGCGCTGCCGTCGACCTTGAACATGTGGTCTTCT
>Ga0123357_10004647_pt1 | contig 16198 bp, 14 predicted proteins | sample TergutEmb28metaG_FD_89873 | JGI IMG/M metagenome (GOLD analysis project Ga0123357, IMG submission 89873) | Embiratermes neotenicus P4 segment gut microbial communities from Petit-Saut dam, French Guiana - Emb289 P4 | ecosystem: Host-associated > Arthropoda: Insects > Digestive system > Gut ... | reverse complement strand
GCGGGGTTGGTGGGGTGGTGTGGTTGTGGGGGGGGGGTGTGGGGGTGGTGGGGGGGTGGGTGTGTTTTGTTTTGGTGTTGTTTTGGTTGTGTTGGGGGGGGGGGGGGGGGGGGGGGGGGGGGGGGGGGGGGGAAGGATTGGTGGCAGGCACTGCCATTTATACGGAATGCGCTGTACTGTACTTTACTGAAGCTTTGTGCATTTATTTGCGTATCAACACTTCCTGTAGGCTGTTTGAGGAGAATATTTGGGCCTAAGAAGGACGAGGTAACAGGGGAGTGGAGAAAAGTACATAACGAGGAGCTTAATGATATGTACTCCTCACCCAATATTGTTCGGGTGATCAAATCGAGAAGAATGAGATGGTCGGGGCATATGGCACGCATGGGGGAGAGAAGAGGCGTATACAGGGTTTTGGTGGGGGAAACTGAGGGAAAAATAACCACTTGGAAGACCCAGGCGTAGATGGGAGGATAATATTAAGATGGATCTTTAGGAAATGGGATTTGCGGGCATGGACTGGATCGAGCTGGCTTAGAAGATGGACAGGTGGCGGGCACTTGTGAATGCGGTAATGAACTATCGGTTTCCATAAAATGCGGGGAATTTCTTGCCTAGCTGAGAACCGGTTAGCACCTCAGCAAGGAGTATGCTGCGTGGATTAAGTCAGTATGTATGGATAAACACCTCGTCGCCCTTTTACTTCATGATACAGTTCTACACAAATAAAAGCAGTTGTACTGTTACAAATTGTAATTCATTATTCCTAACTCCGGTGCTTCGCGAACACGAAAAGGTACAACCTCTGATGTAATGTGTTACGAGCTATTCAGAAAGCGACGAATTTCATAATGGTGTATCATGATCCCGGCCCGTGACGTAGCTATGTGATTACACAAATTTTATTACCCTATATTGGGCTGTCATTACGTATGTAGCACCTTGTACATGTAGTTGCCGCTGTAGTGTTCTAGGAAATTGACCTTGCCTGTTGAGCACCACGTGACCCGACCAGTTCAACCAATCGGAGTGTTTCCCATTTTCCTCATTCTCCTTCCAACTCAAGGTCACGCTAGCAAAAATAAAGCCAGACGATAAAACGCATGCAAACTTCGCCGTTTTGACGTCATGTCGTTGTCATAGTAACGGCGAATGCGCGGTTGTGGTTGGTTCGGCTAATGAGCGGGGAAGCCCCGCTTACGAATGAATGTGTTGTGATACTGGGATTCGGGGATTGACCACCGTACGACTTATCTTCAACTCGTTGATGTTGGAGTTAAATGAGCTGAAGATCGCAAGGTACGTGTGCTGTGCTTGGTTCATGTCACTCAATGCGTGTAACGGGTTTCGTTAGGGTGCCGTGTTCGTGATTTTGACACGCCAATTTTGACTGGTATTAGGTGCATGGAAGACTTCGCGTGTATATTTAGTCTTGCATGTTCGTTAGGAATCCATTATGGACTAGTGGAATTGTTCAGTACAATCATCGACAAAAATTGGTAAGACTTTTATTTCATATATGATGTAGATTCGTACACTTTTCATGTTTTTTAACTTCAATAATAAATGAAGGTGTCAGTGGAATATGCGTTCGTGATTGAAATTATATGCTGTTTGTGGCATGGTGATTATTCAGTAACCATGCGAACTGTTGCCCGCGCACGTGCTGCGACATCTTTTTGCATTCGTAGTGGAGGAAGAGGGGTGGGATATAGGAGCTTTTTGCAACTGATGGATTCTCACCGCTGTCAGATATTTGTGGTAGTGTCTGGCAGTGAATATGGTTGGCGGGTGTGTTCAAGTTACTGGATTTGTTTGGTTTTGAGGATTTTTACCCAGTAATGGAACGGAAGTGAAGTTTGCTGCGAGCGCCAATATGGCCGTTGTTTGGAGGATTTTTACCCGGTTATGAAGCGGAAGTGACGTTTACTGTCAGCGTCAATATGGCCGTCCGTAGCGCGCGAAGTGAAATGACTGCGATAATGCGTATGGTACTTAACGGGAAACAAGCAAAAGTTTCTTATCGAGGTTTATGACGTTTGAAAAATGCGGTTTGTAATTAGGGTATGCTGTCTTTGAGATAAAACGTGTGTTCGTTTTAGTCTTGCCTGCTAATGAATAGGCCACATTTATCTTTGAACGTATGTAGATTGCTGTGACTTCGTGACGTACAACAGAATTTTGGGGTTGTTAACAATTAACTAGTTTGTGCTCCTCGCAGAACGGAGAGGCAATCGAATCGAGGAGCAGTTAACGGAAGTGGCATGCAGGAGAGAGGGGAAAATAATTCGTACATGATTTCGGGAGGAGGATGCCAGAAGGAATGGGGACAATTTGTGAAAGATGGAGCGTAGATTGGAGGGGTATTAAAATTGATGTCATAGGAATTTGATGGGATGGCGTGTACGTAATTTACCCGGCTGAAGATGGGAACGAGCAACAGATTGTTGTGAGGGCCAAGAACCTAAGTGTTCAGTAGAATGCAGGAACTTATTTTTGGCTTAGGGCCTCGTACCAAATCGAGAAAGACATTGCTATGCACCGTGGCGTGTAGTTTGGTTAGGTCAAGTGCCCTGTCATGGAAGTGTTTTATTAATTGGTTCTGACGAGCTTAAGTTACCACCTTAGCGTTGAATGACGTGTTTCTCTTTTCTGTCACGGTGATTCCAGGCCACCAAACCGCTTGTCATATCACTAGAGTCTCTCCGGGTTGAAGCGGCCAGATAATCTGACACGCAGTACCGATGTGAATGCACCTGGCACTCCCCCATATATCTTCCTAGCGTGGCAGTACCGTTCATTAACCCATGGTCAAACCATTTGATCAGTATGACACGTCAGCTTTCTTGTTTCCTAGATTACGGTTTGTCCACTGCGTAGTGGTGATAGGTATTTGTGGAATTTAACAACCCCAGAAAGTGACTCCATTTTCAGAAGATAAATTACAATTACATGCACCAATTTGAAATTTGGATTGTTTACATTTGTTTTAAGAGGATTTGATCATGAAGCAATCAGAACATCAGAAAATTGTCTGTGAAAATATAAGAATTGGGACTTGAACCACTGTGGACCACCAGTCACATGGTCTTCAGAGTCCATATATTTGAACGAACCATGCAAAATTAGCTTATACTTGCAAATTACAATTAAGTAAATCAGTTTTTAGGTGTTGTGTTTTGTACATCTGGCTGAATTGGGTGTTAAAAAGTATGATTTCAATCATGTACCAATGGTAGAACACATTTGCATCATATGGCGCGAAAAATGAACCTGTGTTTGTAGTGGGATTTGTGTAAATTAAACTCTTTTTTTTAACTTGAGTTAAAACTGGAAGTTACATATTGAAACTGGTTTCATTGAGGTATGTCTGGTAGAAAGGTTACTGTTACATTGTCCATCAAATTAATGTGAAATAAGGAACAGCAAACCTAACAACAGTTTCTCTTATTTTCAGGTACTTTGCCTTTGGCTAGCATGTTTCTGCAAGCTTTCCCAAATGAAATGGATGACACGCTTCAGGTACGTAGATAGGTTTGCCACCAGTCTGGAATTTTAATTGTTTATTAACATATCTGAGGAGCTTGTTGCCACAATCTTCTGCCTTGAAGATGGAGATGGTAGGTTCCTACAGAATTTTAATCTTCTAACGGTCTGTTGAAGGTAGAGTTCACCCCTCATAACCCACCATGAAGGTACAAAAGGGGAGTATAAATATAACTTTACTCTTTCTTTAACCTTGTTGCTAGATGGGAGTGGGTGGTCAGCGCCACGCCCCGGCCGCCTTAGCTCCGGGAAGTGACCTGGGGCCCATTGTACAGGGGCCTGGGCGAGCCCCAGGGCTGGTCGGGACAGGTGTGGGAAATCTTGCTGCCACCGGGTTTTGGTCCTCAGACCATCCAGCCCATGGCGAGTTGCTTTGTAATGAAGCCATTCTCATGACAATTTCCATAAAAAATAAAAAACGTATAAAATGGAACTTGAATCAAAATGTTGGTGAGATCTTCCCCCTTACAAATATTTATTTACATTATTTAGCCCCATGCTTATCTCTGAACATTTCTACAAATTTTGTACATTTCTGGCTTGTATCTTCCTATATTATTTTATTATGTTTTCTTTGATCTTTTTACCAACAGTGGTGCATTTTGATTTTCTTGTTATGATTATGTGTGGGACTCATATTATCTTGGTAGTCGGTTTTATAAAGCAGGTCGATATTCAGTACATGAGTTTGTTTTTAAAATGTTACTTGTGTATGATCTGTGTTGTGGTGTGTGACTTAGCCTCATTCGATACTGATGACATGACTTGACCTCATTCGATACTGATGACATGACAGCGTCATTCGATACTGATGACATGACAGCCTCATTCGATACTGATGACATGACAGCCTCATTCGATACTGATGACGTGACAGCCTAATTCGATACTGATGACATGACTTAGCCTCATTCGATACTGATGACATGACTTAGCCTCATTCGATACTGATGACGTGACTTAGCCTAATTCGATACTGATGACGCGACTTAGCCTCATTCGATACTGATGACATGACAGCCTCATTCGATACTGATGACATGACTTAGCCTCATTCGATACTGATGACATGACTTGGCCTCATTTGATACTGATGACATATTTTAATATTTGAGTGAGAATATTGAAGTAATAACAGTTTTTGTTTACACCCATGGCTGGGAAAGTACCTTCTGTGATGGGTACTTTGGTAACTGTGAAACAGTTCCAAATTCCCAGTTTTATTATTCCATGCTAGCAGTTACAGCATAACCTAACAGGTAAAAGTGGTGTGGCTGATCATAATTTATTTTTAGCTTAATTATGATTGTTCTTACAGCCAGGATTGGAAGATTCCAGTTACATACCCCCATACTCATGGACCAGAGAAGAAACAAATTCATGGGAAAATAGTGATAGTTCTGAGTACTTGGTGAATTCAACCACAGCTGTTAACAAGCAGTTGGCCTTTTCATTTATACCAAGTAAGTGTCACTGGTTAGGGCTGTGGTCCCTAGTATTTGTCTGCAATGTCATAGTATGAAACAAGGACTTTGTCCTTGTACAGAAAATTTGGATATATTTTTCCAAGTTAGGAATAAAGAAATGCAAAATCATCTGCTGTTGTCTGATACAAATGAAGGCAATATGCGAAGTGTTGTAGATGTTGATTGTTGTTAAGAATTTGAGAGGTATTAATCAGAAGCACAACCCACTGTTTTGGCTGATAATTTGTAATACACATAAATATTGAAGTCTTAGTGCAGCTAAGTTCTTGTATAGTTTAAAAGGTCTTAATGTGATAACTTCTTGGTATTGGCATATGCATCACCAGTATTGATACAAAATTGCATGTGGATTGATGTGTCTAGTTTGTATGAAGGAAACTCATGCAACAGTTCAGTTTTCAATAATATAGAATGAAATTTGATATGTATAAAATAAAGCAAGACTGGAAGGCATTTGAAGATGCATTTCTACTGTGGGGAGAGTATAAATATTGTATGTTTGTCATCATGTATTATTCTCTGATGGTGCTGTTCATATTTCAGGTGATAGTTTAAACACAGAATGGACAATGAAGTCTGTCAAACAGTGGGTATCAGATGACGTCTTGTGCTGGATAATTTCAGTTGCACATGACCGTGAACTGAACACTGAAGACATTGACATGTCACATTTCAGAGAGATAGATGGCACAACTTTGTATAGGATGACTGAAGAAGATTTTATGTCCATGGAGTCACAGTATGGGAAGTTACTTTACTGTATTCTGCAGCGACTGAAGCAGGAACAGGATCAGCGAATGGCTTATGATTTAAACAAATGTGAGTTTTTTTTTTTTTTTTTTTTCAGTATATTGCATGTGAAGGTAGTTTGCATGTTGCATGTTCAGTACAAAATGGGATAATGGGTTTGGCTGCAGTGGTTTGCTGTGATGTTAATGTTGTTGGACAAATTTAATTTTCATTACAAACGTTATTGAAGGTACAAACAGCACTTCACATTTCTGAGAACTGGTATGCAACAAGCAATACATAGCATTCAAGTGTGGTTGATATTACGGTCAGGAAACCGATGTTTACAAGATTAGCAGGAAGACCAAAAATTAAATGGGAAAATGATATAAAAGAAGATTTAAGAATCATGAAAATAAATGGACAGTGCATCCAGGATTGGGTTAAATGGAAGGCGGCAGTAGTTGAGACGGCCAGAACTTTCAGTGTTGTTGTAGCACATGATGAAGAAGAAGCAGAAGATTTTAAGTTTATGATTTTTTTATTTGAAAGTTTTTTTTTCTCTCTGGTGAATATGTAATGAATTTAGATATTGCAATGTTTGGTTTCACCCCAGTACAGTGAGAAAAGAGAGATTTGAGGTCCTTGGCTGAAATATTGATGACAGTTCTTCTGGGATTTGGCACCATGTTGATGTGTAAATAGTGGCACATGTTAAGGTGTAGCTTGCTGCTTTAACCTTCAGGGTCTGAACAGTTAAGAATACCCTGAAGGTGGAGGCAGCATTGAACATTTTTTAATACTGTTGGGCAAGGACCGAAGCTGTAAAAAATTCCAGTGAACCATTTATTCCAGAACAAAGACGTATGCACGTATGGACACATGCAAGCTCCCTCACTCCATCCCTATTGCTGTATTTCTTGTTTCTTGCTACAAATAATGTGTTTCTATCCTCTTAGTGCCCCCTGTGTCCACAATTAAGCCTGAAGACAGAGAGTGTTACCAAGTGTTTGTGAACCCGACAAGTCCTTGCCGTAGTGATAATCACCAGTCCTCAGGTGAGGTTTGATGATAATTAAAATGGGAATGTTGTGAGAATTTGTGTAGGGCGTATAATTTTATTGTGTTTTATTCATATTTTAGTTTGGCGAAATTGCTACATTTGTTTTTCCTGACTTCATTTGCAGTAAATTTTGTAGTGGTGTTAGAGTGACGTGTAAGGTGTCCTTGTTATCTGAGCCTCTGCAGTCCATTTCCCTGCATTTGTAGGACCAAATTTGTGAGGAACTTCATGTTAGATTTCGTTCACTGCAGGGATCACGGTCAGGGGACAATAAATTTTCCAACAGGAAAGTGTTTCAGTCCATTTCTAGATATATCTGAAAACCGTGTATTTTTTAAATGCTCAGATTTAATTTCTTTACTTGTAAATGGGACTGCAAATACTGTATGTACCATTAATCCCGATATTTACATTATTTGTTACGGGTGGAAATTACCAACTTAAAGGGATGTAGCTAAAGTGGTCTTTTTCTGGTTCCACCTGACTGCAGGTAACAAGAACTCTTTCAGTAGTGTGTTAACTTGCAGGTGGTATGGTCCTGTGGGACTGAAACATCCAGTGGATTTACAGTAACACTGAAGTGTGCACTGTGGAAATACATCTCAGTGAACATGATTAGTATTTTGTACGTTGTCCATTACTTTTGATTTTGTGAACATTGTCTAGACCAGATCAGTGTTTGCCTTAATGTGTTTGAAGGTGGATCTAGTCTCAGTCATTTGGTAGTGCTAGGCAGAACCTAACCTACCTATATGTTCAATAATTGTAGAATACAACAGATTCAGTGTTTATGAAAAAGGGAAATGAAGTTTGAAAGAGTCATATTTGCAGATGAATCTGAAGGTGGAATACCAGTGCCAGTTGCAGGCAAGAGGCGACCTGGAAGGCCTCGATTACCTGGACGGAAAGGTAAAAAAACAGGTAATTTCACTTTTTTGAGCTAAGTTGCCTGTGTTGTGTATTATACAGTGAGACCCTCTTAAGATGTTTCTGTTGAGCATCAACGTACAAGTGGTATTAAGCAGAAAAGTCTTGAAAGGTTATGCATGAAAACATTTTGTTTTTCTGCTTGAAAATCCACAATGCCCTTTCTGTATCACCATTCCACATAAATGTGTCATTGAATTTTTAATTTTCACCATTAAGTCACATCTTGTGATGTGCCTTCTTTACGTATTTTGACACACAAATGCAATATTTTTTTTTTTAATGCCAGCACGACTGGTGAATGTAGAGCCTGTTCTTGTCACTACTGCCCCATCACTACTGCTTCGGTTACACTGTTCGCTAGTGTACCGAGTACTGTCTCGCATTTTAAATGGCACACCAAATGCAAAGGTCCTGGGTTTTTGGGGGGTGGGTTGAGGAAATTTTTCATAGTATCCAGTGTGTTCCTAATGTGCAGCTTCTCTGTGATTGAGTGTAGCATATATTTTATGTCAGTTCTTTTATATGGGTCCGTTGCTGCTTTGCTTGTTCAGTAATTAATGACTGTATGTGACAAAGACTGTACACACGATAATTTTGTGTGTCTGCGTCAAAGAAGTCAATGTCCTTGTTAAGAAACTGCACATGAATGGATAAAATTAGTGTAACTGTTACGCAGTATGTGCCAGTATCTGCAAAACAAATTTACCTATACTGAAATGCTGAGTTGAGAATTCAGGGCCCAAATGGATGCGGTTCTCATTGTGTGTGCCTATGAACCTACCTGATCCTGACAGTGGAACTGTACTGCTAATGTGGTTCTTTATTTGAACAGAAAAGAAGACTGGAAGGCTGTGGGAATTTATTAGAGATTTGCTCCTGAATCGAGATTACTGCCCGAGCCTGATCTGTTGGGAAAACCATGATGAGGGTATGTTCAGATTTGTGCGCAGTGAAAAAGTTGCAAAATTGTGGGGAACTCTGAAGGATAACCCCAAAATGACATACGAGAAGCTCAGTCGTGCCATGAGGTAAGAAATATTGTTTTTTTCATTGGCACGTTCTGTCTTGATTGATAATGCTGATTGATGTTTGCATTATTTGGCCTAAAAGAATTGTGGTTATAGAGGGTGGGCCACGAAAAAGTAGCCCACCTTCCATTTTGCACATGTCCTTGTGATTAATCTGCCTGGCATTCATATGTATATTGGGTAGAGTGTTTGAACAGTTAGTCAACAGTCGTGCTGTCACCATGTTGAGGTATACGCGATGTAACATAGTGATTTTGATGACTGCAACTGCGTGGCTGATGTTGTCCTTCAGTCCCTGTATCGTGTGCGGATTTGATTCGGATACCGTACTTTTCAAGTGTCCCCAGAGAAAATCCACCCCTTCTCCCTGGGGGGGGGGATTTGCAGTTGCAATACCGCCAGAATGTTTGTTTATAGGAATGACTATGCCACCTGAATTCTTGACCTGTTCCCAAAATAGGTCAGTATACCAAGAAGTTGCTTTATAAGTTTGGTCTGGTAGCCTTGGGTTGGTGGTCTGGTAGCCTTGGGTTGGTGCCTCCCTGCAAAAAATAATGCAGGTGCAATGATGGGATAGGAAAGTGGTGCTGAAATATATCTTAGCATCATCTTTGCTTGGAGATTGCTCTTAGAATTGTTTAGTGTGCTGGTCTGCATGTTTACGTGGGCTACATAGAGCAGAAGAAGTAACAAACAGACAAAATGTACCAAAATATTGTTAATGCCAAATTTTATGGGGACATTTTTATCTTGAATGTGGTCAGCTGAAACCTGATTAACTGAAACTCACCCAATGTGTTCACTGGTTTTTAATTACAGTAAACCTGATTCACGGAAGTTTCTAAATGCATTCGTAGCTGATGAGATCTGGAACACCTGATCTATTGTTTAATTCAAGCTTGACTTTAAGTATGGCTTGAAAATTAGAAAGTGTACTTACATGTATGATTGTACTTGTTCAGTGACGTTATTGTCAGTCATGTGGAAGAGAAATCAAATTTTGGTTTCTTTCCATTTCATGTGTTTTTGTGTATGTCTCTGATTAGGGTATTCTTAAAATTTAAACCCCATTGTGATACAACAAAAGTACTACATAGACCATCAATCTCTCTCTTCTCCTCTCTCCTTCTCTCTTCTCCTCTTCTTCTCTCATCTCTTTTCTCTCTTCTCTTTTCTCTCTTCTCTTCTCTCTCTTCTCTTCTCTCTCTCTCTTCTCTTCTCTTCTCTCTTCTCTCCTCTCTTCTTTTTTCTTCTCCTCCCCTCCCACCCCTCCCCCTTCCCCACATGCATGTTTTTTTTTTTAATTTGTTGATGTTTTTTAATTAATTTGAAGACTTGGCATGATTGTAGTCTGGAAGTTGTAGGGTTTTAGCTGAATTTTGTACTACATGTTAAACACTTATCTTCATGGACCTTAGTGATCATGAGAGTCCATGCATACCGAATCAGAGAAGCACACCTGCAATTATCATGAAAACACAGCCAGAGTGAAATTTCAAGTAGAGAAGGCTGGTGGTAATTCAGTTTGCTCCACTCCAACAAATCTGAAGTAATTGAAAGACAATAATAAAATGATTAGTTTCAGTCAGTTTGAAACTAATAATTTTGTTACCGTCTTTCAAATCTATAAAAGAACGGGATGTCCTCTTTTTTTTGGGGGGGGGATAACTGAACATGGTTGAATCACATTTTTTATTTCAGTCTGATTTAAGCTGTGTTACATGTTCACAACAAATAACATGCATTGCAAATTATTGTTTACAGATACTACTACAAGAGCAAGGTGTTGCAGCCGGTTGTGGGCCGAAGACTGGTGTATAAATTTGGACCATCTGCAAAAGGGTGGCAAACACCAAACCCAAACTTCAGAGTTTAAATTGCTGACATTGATATAGTTCTGTGCTCATTTCATCATGGGCAGCACTGAAAAATAATCTGTGATTTAAACTTGGCTTAAAAACCTGGTTTATTTAGGAGGGAGGGTTGGGGAATGTATCAAAATTTTGTGGGCCAAGCAAGTATTGATACAAGAATTTAATTGCTGCAAGTTACCGAGGGACACTTAGTTTTGGCGAATATTGGCTGAATGAAACCTTTTCTGGCAAAGTGGAATAACAAGCTGTCTCATGTTGTGACGTTGAGAGGTTTGAAGTAGTGGTGGAACTGCAGTGTAGTGGAGCAGCATTCTCATACTGTATCGTGCTGCAGGTACACTTCACTTTACCAGGTGAAGTTTGTGAAATAGTCTCAGGTTTTTATTGATGATAATTGCCAGTACTCAGACACATCAGTCACAAGCAACATGAGACACGAGTGGATATTGACGAGACTTAAATGTAGCAATGACTATGAAATGTGATATGCCAGAAAACTGTCGGTTACAACTTTGTATGGGCAGTTGAAAGTCTCTAACTGCATGGAAACGTTCCATTTGCAACAGATAGTGGATTCATGCTCGAGGAAGGATGAAAAGTTTTGCAACCATATCTCCCTGTTGCCAGCATAGGGAACATAATTTAATCAAAAAACTTTCTATGTCACAATTATACTTACAGATTCCTTTCATAGTAATATGCTGTTATTCATTGTCCTTACAAAACCAATCTGTCCATATGAAAAGCATGGCAAGAATAGCTATTGTCTTCATGCAGAGTTGTCAGTGCATCAGTGTGCAATACCATGTGCGATAGAGCAGTGTTTTCCAACCTTTCTTTCATGGAGGGACCCCTACCTGTGTAAATGGTTTACATAATGGGGAGAAAAAAAATAATGTAGTGCATGGACTGTACTCCATTATTGCCAATTTCTGGGCACACATCCTGTGACAATTGAAAGGGGACACATGGAATTTTATGTGGTATTTTAAAATTTTTATATGTTTATGCATGCCATGATTTCTTGCGAAACTCCTTTCATGTTTTGCAGAACGCTGGTTGAGAAACACTGCGGTAGATGGTGCTTTATGTGTATTGTTACCATTCATACATGATGCAGGTAACAGTATTGAATGTCAGGTTAACATTATGATGTGTGTGTAGTATCTGTTCTACACATACAGATGTGTTAACACAAAAGTATACTTTTGTCAAGTATGTGCGGTATGATAACGTTTTTTAATGTAGTTTTAAAAAATTTTATTATTTTATGTTATAAACTTGAGACAGTTTTATTTTATAAATATATCTGAGAAATATTTGTTTTATATTTTGAAGTTGATTTCCTTACCTCATTATGTTTCAGTATTTCAAATAAGTGTAGTATGATGAGAGGTACTCCTACTAGTGTATTACCAAATTAATTTGTGTGTGCATATGTGCACCTGTGGGTGTCCTGATTTTAAGAATTGGTGGTGCACACCAAGTTTTGGACTGAAGTGCTGTTTTGCAAAGTTATGACAAAGCCTGTATGCTGTTTGTTTAAGAAATATAAACAGAGTGATTATTATTTGGTAGTATAACTTTTCCTATTATATTTGTTCCTTCAGTGTTTGCTTACCATTAACATTTTGTACTAATTGTACAAGAAGATGTAAATGTCTATAGATGAAGAAGTGATATGTTTCGATAGTGTGCTTTTCTCACACAGCAGTTTCAGCTTCCTTAATTCATCGCAGTTTTTAAAGTTGCATGTAATCTGCTGTGAACGTGACTCTTGTAAGCAGATGGGTAGAAGTTTGATGATGGATGGAGCAGGTTTCTATGAATTGTGCATACTGGAATGCATGCTAGATTAGTGAACATCACATCCAAGAAGAATGAGGTTACCACCATAACCTCATGTCTCACTTGACAGTTTCAGTTAAACTTCTGGCTGACTTCTTGTAGGTTTTGTGATAAGGGTATTGGGTTTGAGATTGTGTGATGATGTGATGTGAATTTTCCTAAGTTGCCAGCATCTCTCAAAAACTGCTTCATAAGTGGTAAATTCTGCATCTGTACATGCTTGTTCACAATCTGACTGCAATCCTGTACTTGGAAGAACATCAACTGCAGGATGGAAAGGTGGGTTGAATATGGACTGTGTGTGAGTACAGGTCATGTGATTGTGCTGTAATTTTAATTCTGGGGGATGTCTTGTTTCCTGTTCTGGCATGTGTGACATGTAATTGAATTTGTACACTTGCAGAATAATGCCCACATATGTAGACCTGTGAAAGTCCTTGCAGTTGATGAGGTGGGATGGTATGTTACAGGTCCAATGTATAATGTTTGGAAATTGACATGATATGCGGGATAACGGGGCCTTACCTAACCACCAGTTTGGTTTTAGTTTCTGCATTGGACCTAATGGGAAGCACTAGTACAAATGTAGTGTACTCACATTCTTGCCCTTATGTAGAGTAGTGGGGGTTAAGGTGATGAAGGTGCAGAGCTTTTTTATGTGATTAGAATCAGCATTTCCAATTTTTAAGTTGTGTGAGTGTAAATGTGTTAGTATGAGTTATGTGTAAGATTTATCCTTCCATGCTTAATGGTGTGTAAATTCCTATTGCAGAAATAATTTAATGGCATGAGCATTTGCATGCGTGGGTGCAGGGGTGTGGGGGTATGGGTCAGTAAGATCGAAACACGCAAATTTGTAGGATAAGACTGTAACAGGGAAATAGTTTTTAGTAGCCCAAGTCATCAAGTGACTGAAGGTGAAGAGAGGCCCATGAAGTATACAGTTGCAAAGAAGAATGTTCAGCCATTGGAGCAAGGTTATGGTTATTTCACTTTAGAAAAGCATATTTCATGTAACATTCTTCTACATGAATTGAGATTGCAATGTTCGATAGGAAGTAAAATGTAAATTCCTTACAACTTTTGGCATTGTAATCTGAAATGTCGAGTTTCGAAAGAAACTGCTGTGATGGACCGGAAATGTATCAGGGACTTACCAACAACAGTAGAAGTACATACAGAATTTTGGAGAACGTAGCCATAAGTGGCTTGAGTGGCCTTTAGGGGACGTAATAAATGTTCCTTCGCCCGTCGCCCTACCTACCGACCGCAACGAATATTCTGGATGTGTGCCTGATAACTTGGACTGGCTGTGGAGCTAACAGTGGGTGCATGGAGTGTGGGAAATTTGGTGTCCTCCAATTTATGTGTGTCCTAAATTGTCTTTGGAGGTAATGGGCACCCAGGATGGGAAAGAGAATTCAACAGCTCAGCAAAGGTTTTTTTTTTTATCTTGTGTTCATTTGTGTCGGGTTGTGGTGATATGCCAGTTTGTAGCGGTTAAGCTGCTAGCCTGTTGCTGTCTGTGGTGTGAATTGCCTTGGCTTTTGTATGTGAATAAAACCCACTGAATAAGTTTGCCTCGATAGCTAAAGTGGGATATGTAGACAGGTTATTCGGTTGTTCCTGTTCGGTTTGATCACCAGTTAGAACTTTGATTGTGGGCAACCTGTATGTGGTATGTGAAAGAATTCTGGTGCTTGTAATCACGTATTACTTTTTGTTGGTTGACAGAAACTTGGTTTTGTGCATGTATTTAACATTGTGGTTTAATCTAGTTCACCATTCCCACATTTTTTGGTACTAATTAGAATTTGACGAACCTGGATATGGTTATAATCGTTGTGGTAAAAAAAATAATGGCACAAACAGGCAACATAATGTTAGGAGATGAAACCAAGTAGAGAAATTGTAGGATCGGCATAAATTAGATTTTGTTATGTTTGGTTGAAGTACTGTAGGGTAGGAGGCAGGATATCGTAGGGTTAGGTATGGTATTTTATTCCCTGGTACTGCTGTAGTTGCTTGTGACGATTCCTGTGAACTTGCAGGATGGGTCATTATTTCAAATTTATATCTCCGAACTGTGTACAAAAATGTCTTGGGTATCTTTCATGTGATATCTTCCCATATACTTGTGCCTGTTGTGTACATGACATTTCATTCATGTGGGCAGAGTGGCAGCATTTTGCTTGTCTGCTACTTCAGTGCCTGTTATAAAGGCACGAGCTTTGGGGTTATGTTAGTATTGTCATATGTCACTGTTATTTATATTACGTACTGTATTGTGTACAATTCTTGGAGCCATGTATGAAACTGCTCTTTTCTACAGAATATTTTGCTTTGAGGGGAATCAAACTGGTATCATAATCCCATTTAGTTGTATTTGTTACTGAATTGAATCATCGTTACGTTATGTTGTATTGCATCTCTTTCTTCTGACCATGAACTGAAGTGTATTGTTTAAAGTGTGTGATTATTTTATGTCTGGTCTTAGGGTGTTGTTGGTGCCCCCTTGCACCAGAGGATGTAACGTGGTTCACTGGAGGTAATGACTGAGATCCAACCTTACATTACATTGCACACAAGATTACTTAGTAGTGGTTTTAAGTTTGAACCTTTGAATTCTGTTCCTACAGTCATGACTTTCACTGTGATTGCCTTGTGCTATGAAGTCTAGAGTAATGTGTAACAAGACTTTATCTCACATCATCCGCCTCATACAGAATATGGGAACTTCATTTGTGGCTGGAAACATATCTTTGATCACTTGTGCTCACAAAATCTACATATAATTAAAAAAAAATATGGAGTAATACAGTAAAGACAGCTCGAGTTTCTGACATCACAGTCATTTTGTGACTATTGTCTCCTGAGTCATATCAGACAGCTGATTGTTACCTGTGAGATAACAGACTTCTGCTGCAGTGTAATTGGTGCAAACAAAACACTGCCCATCTGTCACATAATCGGCTGGAGACCAGCTACTTCATTTCTGTTGGTATTCAGATACATTGACAGTTTGCAGTTTTTTTTTTGTTTTGTTTTGTTTTTTGTTTGGTGTCTACCTGTGCGTTTGAATCCATGTGACACATTTAATACAAAGACAGTACAGTGAAAAACAGCCTCCCCCTCAAAACTGGTTTTCAGGACTAACATTGTTATTCACACTGAGCTCCTCAACTGAGGAGAAAGATTTCCATAAAGATGTAACTTGAAACACATTACACAGTGTATCACCATACCCTTCGGAGATGAATATGATAGCTCTGAACTGATGTGGTTGGCAAAAAGGATGATGACAGTGCTGATCCATTTTCTGTTACAAAAATATGACTGCCACTGTGTGTTTATTTATCAACATTTTTAGCATCAGTTATTATCACAGCAATGAGAACATGAATATGGTAACAATAAATGTTTATGTCAGATTTGACTATGCACTGCCATCCAGTACAACTAGGTTTTATTAGTTTTGTCTTTATATGCTACATCTCTGTCATGTTGACCATCTTCAGGCATTTAAATACACAACTTTAAAACCCAAAATAAAATGTGTGTGTGTGTGTGTATATATATATATATATTATTATTCCCTTTTACGGCCTCATTGGACCACTTCAGTCAATCATTTTCTGGTCATCTTCATCTTCAACGTGTTTTCTTTCCGAATGGCCCAATAGCTCCTCATTC
>Ga0123357_10004645_pt1 | contig 16200 bp, 7 predicted proteins | sample TergutEmb28metaG_FD_89873 | JGI IMG/M metagenome (GOLD analysis project Ga0123357, IMG submission 89873) | Embiratermes neotenicus P4 segment gut microbial communities from Petit-Saut dam, French Guiana - Emb289 P4 | ecosystem: Host-associated > Arthropoda: Insects > Digestive system > Gut ... | reverse complement strand
TCGTGTTTGTTTTTTGGAGTGGCGTGGCCCCTCTGGCCGCTTTTGTTAAAATCATGTCTTCTCGCCCCCCCCAACCACAAAAGAGCGCGCGCCCCCCCCCCCCCCCCCCCCCCCCGTTCTGTTGGTAGTACTGGTGGCTCCTTCCCCAGTGGTGGTCGGTGAGTTAACTTCACTCTCTTGTTCTCTGACAGCGGAACTGTGCCTGCACCCTCCCACACGTCTCTGAGGCGTCTTCCCAGAACTAACAATTTTATCTTTGCTTTACATCCCTTGTAACCGGAAAAACCTGGTCGGAATTATGGCTGGCTACGGGCTGGACAAGTCGCAGTTCGATTCCAACCAGGTGTTTCACCTTCTTCTATTCCCACAAGGTCCAAACTGTCTCAAGGACCTACCGTCTTTCTGTGTAATTGTACCGGTGGCCCGTTTTCCCGGGATAAAACGGCCAGGACGTGAAGCCCATCGCTCACCCAATCTAATGCAGAGGTTAAGAATGACTGGAGATATATATCTACCTCGCCATGCACCGTTGTGGCATAAACAAGGACAATAGTACCTTTAGGTTTTCTTTTTTCACGTGCTTGTCTAAATATGCTGCAAGGAATATGCAGTTTAGATTGTCTTGTGTGTCGTGACGCCGTGCAGTTTGGTAGATAGTGCCAACGTTCTGGAGGAACCTGTTGTTTCCGTCTTCGGATTAGAAGAGCAAACTTCGGCACGTTACATGCCTGTACTTACTAGGCACAACGGCATTAGGATGTATGGAGAAATGGAGGTGAAACTGTGGGTTTTTATCCCGGCACCAGGTTCAGTTGTGAGGCCAGCTGCAGAACCCAGCTGATCTAATCTGGGGTTAAAAGACACCTTGACGCACTCTAAGTGGGCCCCAAAACAAGTGGCATTTACAAAGTATGCATTTAGTGTCATTGCTGCGGTAACAAAGGGTTCCTGTGGGACTAAAATGTGTAAGTTGGATCCGGGGAAGACTAACGTATGGAAACCGTGGCTGCAGGCGGTAAAGGTGAAGGTCACCCTATACCACGATATGAAAGGCCAGAGGAGGAACAGAGGTATAGCTTTACTCTTTCTTTAACCTCGGGGTTACATGGGGTGGGTGGTCAGCACCACGACCGCCCCCTTTACCCCCAGGAAAGAGACCCGGTGTCCATTGTACAGGGTCCCAGACCCGGTCTGGACAGGTGCGGAGAATTTCGCGTCCTCAGTGATTCGATCCCCACACCGTCCAGTCCGTAGCGAGTCGCCACACCGACTGAACTGTACGTGCCCACACCTCGAGTTGGGAATCGTCAAATTTTTACGATGAATTTTGGGCGGCAACTTCTGTGTCTGCCTATACTTAGGGCTAAAGAGCGTTCTTGGAAGACAGGAATTTCTTGGAAGTGTTTGTGACTCTCATTTCTGCTGCGGATTGTTAGTGGGTATTGTGTGTTTGCGAGCAGCAACTGCAAATTGTAACTTATTCAATTAATTATCCACAATCTCATTACGCTACATTTGTCAGATAACAGCGTGCGACTTCGCACGGTCTCCATGTTTGTAATTTTAAGCGTATAAAGAGGATCATAACAAAGCACTTGCACGTGCTAATCTTGTGACTCAGTGCAAGATGTCACTTCTCTGACCAGCAGTTTATTGTTTATCGCTAGCAAACTGGAAGCTGAACATAAATTTAGTGCTGCTGCTTAGCCTTTGTTGACCAAAAGGCAGCCAAGCAAGTTTCAGTTGTATCTTTGTTTGATTAAGCCTTCAGAGCCTAAGTGACAGTACCCAGTTTTCCGAAACAACATTGCTTTTTGGAAGTTTTCCCAGGCTTCGCCTGCTTCTCCTTCTATTTTCAGAACAAATAGGACGAAGATGAATATGGGGCAACGGTGGGAAATCGAAGAACTCGGAGGGAAACCTGTCCCAGTGCCACTTTGTGCATAGCATATCACGCACAGATTGGTCTGGGATCGAATCCGGGCCTCCACGGTGAAAGGCCGGCGACTGAACGCCTGAGCCACTTTAAAGACCAAAATTAAGCTAAATTATATATAAACATCCAGCTCGTACCGCGCAGTAAACATAGTCCGTCTCGGTTATAAAAACCAGTCAGTTAATGCTGTACGTGTATATGGAAATAATTGCTTTTTGTTCTGAGATCCACACAAAACACATAAATACAAGGGGCTGAAGGTAGAATTTTGGAATGTTATACCTCATGAAGACGAAGATGGTGGAGGTATAGCTCCATACAATCTTTATCCTAGCATAGCTTCAGCCCCTCGTATGTCTCAGAGCCACTCTGGACGCCGTGGAAACGACAGAGCCTGTCTGGAATTGAATATGGTTCTCTAGAAGGCGGAGGTCTTGACGAGCTGAGCGACTGTTAGTTTATCGAGGTCTCTGCTCATTGGATTAAGTCACGTCTGTTTTAATGATAATTCAGTAACATGGAACTCTATATCGTTCTTCTGATGTGGCTGGGCCAGATTTTGGGTACGGTTGGCTACGGCCCGGTTCATGCAGTTCGTGGCAGATATGATGCTGCAGTGGGGCATCGAATTGTTGTTAATGACGACACAGCAGTAGAGGTCAAGGTTAGACACTCATCCAACCTTTAATTGACAATGGACCTGTATTTTGCACACTCAGCGCATTGATGTGTTGTATCATTTCACACTCACAACACACAATGATTACTTCCCCAGGGAACAATATTGGTTTGTTCTCTATGATGAAGACGGATTGTGTTCTCTGTGAGGTGGGAAGTGAATTATTAAATATTCTCTACATGACGTAAATGAACTAGGGCCGTGCATTTTGTCGCTGTAATTTCACAGCAGGGGTCAATCTGTGTGAGATTTGTAGTAGACAAAGTGGCACTGGGAAACTTCGGTTTTCCCCTGTCATTATCATTCTACCATTGTTCTTCATCTACATGCTGCTCTTTTCAGAAGGACAAACGGGCGAAAACTGGGTGCTTTCCAATAATACTATGCTCGGGGTCGCTGAAAGGAAGGTGATTTGATTGATGTTCAAAATACAACGTATTTGGGAAATGAATTTAAACTTCAATCTAAAAACCTAAGGATAAGATCATATTGGGAGAACTACATGTAGGTAGGAGAATAATATTAGTTTAGGCCTTAAAGAAACAGTGTTTGAGGATGTTAACTGATTTCGTCTGCCTAAGAATAGCGTCACTAGCGATATTTTGTGAACATGGCAATGAACTTTCAGCTTCATTCAAGGTCTGAGAGTTTATGTACCAGCTGAGCCACTGTTAGGTTCTCGATAAATAAACTGTTGTTAATACGCCTTGTGTAATGCAGATCAGAATTGCGTTTGTTGGTAAAAATCTTGCAAGTGCTTTATTTTGTACAGGATAATTCCTTAATTATGCCAAGGCTTAGGCAGTGATGTAGGGGACACAGTAGCTCAGTCATCATAGTGACGTGCTGGGCTGGGCGACCGGAGTTCCTTTCCTGGCAGGCCAAATGAAATTTCAGAAGTTTGACTGGACCACAGCGTCCAGTCCAGGCAAGCCTTGGGGCCCACACAGGCTACAGGCTCCTGTCCATAAGGTACCAGATGCACTTTCAGAGGGGATAAATCGGCAAAACAGTGAAGTGACTGTTCACCTCCACTAATTGGAAGGTAAATAAGACGGGCAATGTACGTTGAACATAACACTGAGGCGCGTTCGTGCAACCATTGTTACAGTGGAAAAGCAACAAGTGTTACATATTCTGAGTGTGTGTGTTTGTAGCCTTAGGTATCCAGTATGCAATGCGCATGCGTCATATTGTCATCTGTGACCTTTCCGGCTGTACAGTATTTTACCACATTATCTCTTAAACGGCACGATTTTCGGAAAAAAAATGTTAATAAATATAAAATATACGTTTTGATTTTCTGTACAAGTTTGTCCGAAAAAATTCTCATCTAAAAAAATGAGCGAGATATTATCAAGATAGTATATTGGTATTCTTTTAAAGTACCCGTTATTCTTGTCAGATTTTAATGAAACTTCAATTTCTCGAAACATTTTCCAAAAATACTCAAATACCAAATTTCATGAAAATCCGCCCAGTGGGAAACGAGTTGTTTCATGCGGACGGACAGGCGGACAGGTGGACAGGCGGACAGACATGACGAAGCTAATAGTCGCTTTTCGGAATTTTGCGAACGCTCCCCAAAATAGATGGAGCCATATATCCACCTCACGTCTTTAATGTCGTCTTTCTTAGTATGTACGGGGAAAATAACAAATCTACTTTTATGACGATGTCTGGGGAAGGCCTGTTAATGTTGCAGTGATAATGTACCTGCATTTAGAGCGCCGTATATTCTGTTAGACTGTAATCAGAACCTGCTGCAATCAGTCTGCCTTCTAATTTTATTACGAAGGAATGTATCGGAGAGGTCAAAGACTCTTCAGGCCTTTTACAAGCGGCTAAACTGAAGAGTTTCTACCTTCCTGTTGCATTTGACTAGCATTTGGATACAGAGAAGACTTACAATATCACGTCAACATTTAATTAGTGGGGGCACGAGGCGATCATGTTCAGTGACCATGTCAGCAGACACAGACAAACAAGAGAGAGTGAGTGCTGTCGTCTAAGGCTCTGAAGTGGGGTAAGGGGGCAGAAGAAGAGTGGATCCAGCCTTCCGTTGTCCTGCTAGCTGACTGTTGGGACTGCCTGCTAGCTTCGGTTACACCCGCTAGTGGCTGGTTCATACACCTGCCTACCTGCTGGAGCAGTTACCAGTCAACAAAGAAACCGTTCAGTCGTAAGGAAGAAAGAGTAATTTGGTGAAGTGCAGAAAGCAGAAAACGTAGATTCCTGTGTGTACCTTAAGGGGTCATGGCTTTGTGTACGAAGATTGTGTATCTGCGAATGTTTGTTGCTGTGAAATATAGAACAGACACGAATACATAACGAGTGGGATGAAAGCAATGTTGATATGCTGTTAAATACAGTTGTGTAGGCTGTAGCGTGGTTATTTTGAACATGGCCAGCAGGTTTCTTATGTTGCTACGGTGGACTTGGACACATAAAACAAACGTTCGTCTTACGTAAACAAAATGGAAGGGCATGACTGTGGAGAGTGTAGTCCAAAACTCTTGAACTAACTCTTGAATTTGAAGAGGTTATGGTCAAATGATATGGGATGTTTATAGAGAAGTGTATGTGGACCATGTAGGCTGCAGTAAGCAAAATGCTTTTTTGTTTACTGTGATGGAATTTTGTGTGTCGAGTGGACGTATTGTTGTGATGCTTCCATGAAAGGCGTATCTTGTGGACCAACCCTTCGAATCAAGGTAACAGGTGAGTTATTCGTGTTTCTGGCTTTAAAATTGATTGTGTAACAGTAAATATAGGAGCAGGTAGTTGTGACCTGCAGATACGTGGTTGCCTTGTATAGACAAGTGTTAGGAATTGCAGAGGGCGTTTGTGAGAAAGGTAGAATGACAACGAGGGATACATTTGGGGCGCGTCGAGGTGCTCCGTAATTAGTGGGGCTTACAAGACCGAAACGAGAAGGGTGAGATGGGCTACACTTGTTCCGCGGATACTTATTGTGCTACACCAAAGCTGCCAAGTTAGACGAGAAGCAGCACTTACCAGTGAACACGTGAAAATAAAACTGGTAGTATTTGTTTGTTACTTTCAGTGGTGTGCAATTCGCGTTGCAAGCAGGCGTAATGTTATCCCTACAGGGTTGCCAACATAGATATGGGTGAAATGAAAAGTGAAAGCCTGTTAAGTATGTCACAAAACAGAAAACGGACAGCCTAATTTGTCTTTTTAGAGCTACATGTTGTTCCGAAGAAATGTGAGAGCATTCACTTGAAAACTTAGGCTGTAACCTGGCTCGTTACGTGTCAGTGTGACACATCAGCCATAACCTCCTGGCTGTCAACATTTGTCCTTCAGTTCCATAACGTTACACGGAAAACGCAACCACGTCCGAGCAAACTCGCACCACGCATTTTTATTTTGTCGTGTACGAGTGTATTGCCTGTGTGTGGCACCGTAACATGAACTTGATTGTGTTGGCAACAGTGACCATAATAATCATGTGAGTTAAGTCGAAGCAGCTAATTGCGACAGCACATGGCGACACACATTGTACTGATAGAATTTTGATGAGCGTAATTAGTAAACAATGTATGAAGATGTCAGTGTTAGATGTTTGTGGAAACTTAACGCGTGGTAAATAAAACAACAAATGATCAGCCAACACAACTGCATGTTATCTGAACCACGCTGCATGTTTCAGACCGGAGGATCCATCATCAGGTGTATACAGACCTGAAATTTATAGGCTAACGCAACTTATAAAGTTTCAGTCGCAGAACTTGCGGGATCACACAGTACAAAATAAATACTGCAATAAAATTGCAATATGTAAATAAGTCAGTGGTAAAATAAATGAGACAAGATTGGGATTAAAGTCTTCTGTTATTTTTTTTTTTTACATTAACATGTCAACATTTAACAAAATATTTTAATCCCAATTTTGTCTCGATTTATTTTGCCACTGGCTTATTTACATATTACAGTTTTATTGTAACATTTATTGTGTACTGTGGGACCCCACCAGTACTGCGACTGAAACTTTATAATTTGTATTTGCCTATAAATTTCAAGTCTGTATACACATGATGATGAATCCAGCGATCTGAAACATGCTGTGTGGTTCGGATAAAATACAGTTGTGTTGGCTGATCATCTGTTGTTTTAGATATTTCTGGGACACAACGCGATGGGTTTCGTTAAAGTTAACGTTGATATAATACCAATATAGGCCTTCTGTATAGTACGTTGCAAGGGGTGGGGTGGGTGTGGGAGGGAGAACTGCTTCGAAGGCGTAGCATGTTGGCTACCGGAGTTGTCCAGGGTATAAGCCAATGGCGGGGTTCATGTGAACACGATGATGAACAACTTCTGTTTTATGTGAACACGCTAATTAACAACTTCTGGTTCATGTGAACACGCTAATTAACAATTTCTGGTTCATGTGAACACGATAATTAACAACTTCTGGTTCGTGTGAACACGATTAAAAAATTCTCGTTCATGTGAACACGATAATGAACAACTTCTAGTTCATGTGAACACGATAATTAACCGCTTCTGGTTCATGTGAACTTGATGATGAACAACTTCTGGTTCACATGTATACGATGATGAACAACTTCTGGTTCGTGTGAGCTCGACAATGAACAACTTCTGGTTCATATGAACACGATAGTGGACAACTTCTGGTTCATGTGAACACGATAATGAACAACTTCTGGTTTATTTGAACACGATAATGAACTACTTCTGGTTAATGTGAACACGATAATGAACTTATGGTTCCTGTGAAAACGATAATGAACTTCTGGTTTCCTTAATAAATGGGCAGTTTGTTACTAACTCAGGAATTATTAGATTATTTTCAGTTTCCCTTATCCACGGTAGATGTGGCCTATATTATGTTTTCTTGGGGGTTTTCTTGGGGCCTACACAGTGTAAGAACACCCCCTCTCTCCGTCAAACTATTAGCTTCTCAATGATTGTGTTTAATGCAACGAGATTTATACATTATTTTGTACATTACTGTCATGGCATGGGTTTCTAGTAGCGATCGCTTTATGCATTAAATCCTATCTTGCAACAGTGTGACGAAACAGCTATGGACATGGAGTGATTTGTAGGTTTCGATTTGTTAGTCACATTCCAGTCATATGAAGGTGTAAGGACGTATCCACGCTCTTCTTCACGGTCTCTTTTATTTCTTGGTTTTTAGGCGCCTTCGCAAAATTGCGAAAAGCGACTGTTAGTTTCGTCATGTTTGTGTGTCCGTCCGTCCGTCCGCGTGGAACAACTCATGAAGTTTGATATTTGTGTAAAGGTAAAGGTAAAGTTCACCCTAGAACAGGCCACGAAGGCCCAAAGGGGGAGTAGAGGTATAGGCTACTCTTTCCTTAACCTCGACCCTAGATGGGGTGGGTGGTCATCGCCACCTCCGGCAGTTTTACCCCCGGGAAAGACCCGGTACCCATTGTATAGGAGGCTGGGTGGGCCCCAGGGCCGGTCTGGACGGATGCGGAAAATCTCGCCCCTACCGGGATTCGATCCCCGGACCGCCCAGCCCATAGCGAGTTGCTGTACCGACTGAGCTATCCCAGCCCGCTTGATATTTGTGTATTTTTCCAAAATCTGTCGAGAAAATTAAAGTTTCTTTCAAATGTGACAAGAATAACGGGTACCTTACAGGCACACCTATGTACATTTAAGGTAGTATATCGCTGAATTCTTCTTTGAAAAAGAAAGTTTTGAAAAAAAATTTGTACAGAAAATCAAAACCCACAGTTTGTGTTCAGTACCTTTCCTTCCGAAAATCTTGCCGTTTACGAGATAATTTTGAAAAATATGGTAGAGTCAGACAGGCGTATGCGCATTACGTGCTGGATAACTAACGCTACAGACACACACTCCAAATATGTAATACCTTTCTTTTCGACGGCAACAATTGTTACTCGAGCGTGCTAGAATGTTACGTTGTACGTGCATTGCTTGTTTCGTTATTCTTAAATAAAACTAAGCATTAATTTGGCCAATCGTAGTACTGCCATCTAATTACAGTATTTTGTGTGCACGAACGATGCTGAACTGTTTCCTTAGCGTGACGTTGTACCTCACAGAGATGAAAGTTAATGCTCAACTGTTTCTTCAGTCTCATACCTCACAGCACTATCTCTCAATCTTTGCCGTAAACCACAGAGAATTTCGGTTATTGTCCATTATTATCGACTAGTATTATCTAGCCGGTTGTGACTCACTCAGCCACACCACACGCACTGTATAAGGCAGATGCCCACGCTTTTCTCGGTAATTATCTGTACACGCTTATCGACTGCCTCTTTTAGCGTTGCGTCTTTATTCCTACAGCAAACTAAGCGGAATACCGCCATTTATTTGCGCTTGCTATCCTGTGTTATATGCGCGATGCTCAACTCTTTCTTCGGCCTTAGCACATCTTACACAGAACGTAACCAGTCAACAGTGACTGCCTTGGCAAGCAGAGTGTATCTCATTCGCACCAGGTGTCCTACCAAGAAAGCCCGAATATAAGGCCAGTTCATTTTTCGTCAGTAGTCGCACAGAACGGTAGGGGTTGCCTTATATATAAAAAAGGCTTTACATTACTTCCTTGCAAATAGTGATTAATAAGCCCCCCTCCCCTCCCGTAATGATTTTCATTTGGTACATAAGGTCTGTTACATACATTATTTTTATATCTGTGTATTTGAAGCTTTATTAATGTTACTTCATTTTCTGAATTTTCTGATTTTGTCTCTGAATAACTTTATGAGAAAAAGGATCCGTATGATATTTAGAGCCGCCATTTATTCGGGGTTTTACAGTATATTAAGGAGGACTTCCTTCATCATTCATTAGTACATGAGCAATCGATTGCAGTTCAGAAACGTTTTTGACTCCCTAGATCCTAATAGTCACTATACGTAACGCCAGGTTTAATATTCAACAATTCTACGTTCTGCCCACATAGTGCATTTGTGTGTTTTGTGTGGATCTTAGAATAAACATCGATCATTTCCCTATACAGCACTAACTGACTTGTTTTTATAACAGAGGATGGCGTTTACTGCGCGGTACGGACTGAATTTACGTGTAATATATATTAGCCCTTCAAAGCCCAGTGGTAACTCTATGTACTACCAGTTTAACACTCAACAATTCTACGTTCTACCCACACAGTGTATCTATGTGTTTTGTATGGATCTTAGAATAAACATCGATTATTTCCCTATACGGCATTAACTGACTGGTTTTTATAACCGAGACGGAATGTGTTTACTGCGCGGTACGGACTGAATAATTTAATGCAGATTAATCCTACCCTTTAAAGAGAATACTATTTGTCAGGCCTTTAGTCGCCGGCCTCTTACTACGGAAGCCTAGGTTCGGTCCCAGGTCATTCCATGTGATATTTATGGTGGAGAGAGTAGGTAGGTTGTACTCTGATTACTTCTGTTTTCCCCTGTCATTATACACCAGTAGCCTGCACTCATCTTCATGTCCCTCTTACCAGAAAGACAAACGGCGAACCCTGGGTGTCTTTCAAAGAGCAATGGTCTTTCGGAAATGGGGAGCATTGCGTTTGAAGTGTTAATCTGGACCAGGTATTAGCCAATAATGAGAGGGACCAATGAGCACTCCTGCTTTCAATGCTGGTTGCGGACACTTCTGTCAGGCTGCAGGCTGACTGCCTTAACCGAATGTTCCTCGTGGTGTTTGGCCGTTCCTTAGGCAAGTCTTGGGACCGTATCACCAATACAGTCACGATCACTCCAATTGATATTGATAGCCTGTCGTTCGATATTGATATAGTACGAAATATTGAAGGCGTCGGTGGATAAAAGCATCAAATTTCTAGAAAAGTCGAGCTATAGAACATGCCTTGCCGAGTTACATGGTAGTGGAGGTATTCTTAAATTCCAAAGTGACTGGACCACGAAAAGAACCTCCCTGATTGTATCGTGTGAGTCCTTCCAATCTTCCTCCGGCCAGCGTCCTTCCCTCTATTCCCCTCCAGCCGTCCACCCTTTCTGTCGTCATGACTGTTAGCGGTGATAATCACGTGATAATCTTTTCTAGCAACAAGTGCGTCTGGATTTCTTATCAATGGAATCGGCATTACAGATAATTGAGCAGTTTCACGCTATAATCATTTTATCCCCGGAACAGATCTTTTCGTAACCTTGGGCTGGTGGGCTGGGTGGGTCGCAGAGCTGCTCTGCACACAGAGATAAAATGTCTATCCTCTCAAGAAATAAAACCCCCGATTATCTGATCGTACAGCCCATAGGGCACCTGATTTTTTTATTGAATTGTTCGAGTACATAATGACGTTGTTCCTGCACTTCAGCACGTTTTATTGCCAGCTTCATCACTGCTTTATTGCCTCTTGAGGGTCGTCGCAGCTGCACCAACGGAGTTACACAGGAAGATCAATAGTTTGTCAGCACACTTTGTCCCGTGCACATGTGACGCTCGGCTTCGGAGCGTGCGATCGCGCGGTCCTGGCACGTTCCTTCAGAAGAGGCCACGCTCACCTCACTTCCCGTTTTTACAGTTCTTCAGTAACAATCTCGGTGGAGCCGGGATAGCTTAGTTTCTGTTATAAATAGGTTTCTGAGTGACTAGGGAATCGGGGGTCTCTTTTCTGCAGGGCATCGACGTCTCTCTAAAGCGTCCGGGCGGGCTCCGGGGCCCACCCAGCCTTCTATGTTATGGGCACCAGAGATCCTTTGCCCAGAGTAAAGCGGTCGAAGGGTGAATGTGGCCACTGTCCTCCATCTATTGCCGAAGTTACGAATGCGTGGAGCCAGACCTCTATAATCATGATTTGAACCACTTAAAACCCAGTGGTTACTTTGTACCACGAGTTTAACACTCAACAATTCTGCGTTCTGCCCACACAGTGTATTTATGTGGATCTCAGAACAGAAACCAATTATTTACCTATACAGCATTAACTGACTGGTTTGTATAATCGAGACAGAGTGTGTTTACTGCGCGGTACGCACTGAATCTTTATACAGTTCGGGATAATTTTCGTTGCAAAGTTTTAAATTTGTGTGTCACAGCAGCCAGCGTGTTGAGTCACTCCTGTGGATGATGACGTCTTTGGCGTTTGACCACGCACTGCCCTGTGGAGCAAGAGTTTGTCTGAAGGAAAGTTAGGCGTTCTTAATGACGCGAAAAGAAAGTTTTATTTAGAGACCAAGTCCATCCTTCTGTCTGTCATTGTGATCCACGCAGTTCCAGCGACCTTTACCTTTCGCCGGTATCTCACAAAATTCGGTATAGCAGTTTTCCACAAGTACAACAAAAAAAAAGTTAAGGAACCGCGAGTTTCGTGACAATTGGTGCAGTGGCGAACTGACTGTACTGAATGGAGTAAATGCAATTTTGCTTGTATTTGTTACATTCTTTTTCCCTATTTGGACCGAATTCGGTACAGATTTCTACAAAATGTACTGACTGGTTGTGAATTTCCTGCAAATTGGCGCAGCGAAAGCCATATTTATTTAAGAAATACATGAGTTCGTGCCCTACTTCCCATATTTATTGCCCGATTTGTGCAATATTCGGCACAAGAGACCCGCACGAAATGCTGTTGGCCATCTGTCTGTCCGTTTTGTAAAAAATGGCGCAGGGAATTACGTACCTTCTTCATGAGCGAAATGAAATTGCATTAATTCGTGTACCGTAAAACCGTGTGACATTTTGAAAGCAATTGAATGCTGTTTACTGCGTCACGGAGCGCGACTTAATTTAATGTTAAGACAGCGAGGGTTCATAATTGGCTGCACCCTCGTCGGGTAGAGATATTAGACGAAGTAATGCAAATTGCAGACAACATCGCTACCAGGCTGTTTTTTTTTTCTTCATAAGAGTAGAAAATCTAAAGAAACGACGGCTTGTTATCACGTCGGCAGACGATTTCTCGCTCTCTCGCTCACATTCCAAAGAAGTCACGTTGTCCTGTGGAATGAAATGGATTTAATAATAGAGCCGGGAGGGTTGGGGAAGGGGCAAGATAAGGCGCCGGAACTATATTGACGCTGGAAGAAAGTTTCCTTTTCTTTGAGTAACTATAGGACGGAGCTGACGTCGGCAGTGTTTCAGTGTGACGTGTTGCTGTTTAATGCATTTGAAAAGCTTTAAAGCGCGAAATTCTTTTAGATCACACGTAAAAATTTATTTCCTGTCACACTAAAAATACATTTCGTCTGCATTTGCGCCGCGGATTAACTCGTCATTTATAGCATTTATAGCATAATCCTTCCGGTCACACTGTGACCCTGGGAATGACTCATCCTCTAACAGAAATGAGTACCAGGAATGTTTACTAGGGGGTAAAGGCGGCCGGTGCGTAGGGCTGACAACCTTGCCAACTTCATGTGCCGAATGTCTTGAAATCTGGGAGCCTCAACTCCTGGAGACCTCAGGGCCTGTCCAGGCCTGTAATGGGATTGCTTTACCGTTTTAATATTGGTAGTCAATTAACTCTATTAAGAGGTTTAACTGAATTGGTGAAAAAGTTCGTGATTTTACGTTAAGTACTGCGCCTAGCTGTCAGAGATGGGGGTTAGGCTGTCACTTGGTGTCATGAGGCTGGGCTTCGACTGCTGGTGGTGTTGTGGAACTTTCTGCAGATCAGAACCCATCCTGGGAAGGTGGCTGCTACAGGGCCGAACTGTTAAAGACCCTGAATTATGGGATTCAGCTGAATAATATGTAAAATTTAGCTCGCACCTAACAGTAAACACCCAGTCTCTATTACAAAGGGCAGCCGGTTAATACTGTGCCGGGAAATAATCGTTGTTAATTTGTATCGAACACAAAAATACACTGTGAGCGAAGAATGCAGTGTGTTCATTTTCACGCATTTGGTACTTGTAGTTACCACTGCAGTCTAAATCATTAAACGTGTTGCATTATGCGAGTTATCAAAAAGGTCTGTCTAGCATATATCTAGTCCTTTGTAATAGACAGCCACTACAAATAGTGTGTTGTGTTGGTTGCATTATCTTGCGGCGTTTGCTATGCTCAGAATTAACTTCGTAATCTGCGATTAGAGACAAGGGAACGAAGGCCGGGCATTAAGTGTGGTTTAATATTTTAAAGCCCTTTGTTTACTTTATGTACCGCCAGGTTTAACATTCAACAATTCCACGTACTGCCCACACAGTGTATTTATGTGTTTTGTGTGAATCTGAGAACAAACAGCGATTATTTCCCTCTACAGCATTAAATGACTGCTTTTATAACCGAGATATAACCCTTTACAGCCCAGTAGTCACTATATGTACCACCAGTTTAACATTCAACAATTCTACGTTCTGCCCACACAGTGTATGTATTTTGTGTGGATCTCAGAACAAACATCGATTATTTCCCTGTCAGCATTAATTTATAACCGAGACGGAGTGTGTTTACTGCGCGGTACGGGCTGAATCTGTAAAAACAGATACGTTTCGTCCTTAAATGATAGATTCATTTGGTATCACTGCACTGCGGTCATACCAGCAGGACGTTTTTTGCAATCCTGAACCGAGCGAGTTGGCTCAAACGGTACGTCTGCTGACTTATGTTTGGGGTACCGACGGAAGGAATTACTTAGGGGAGTGGCTGACGAGAACAGACATGAGTGACTGACACTAAACCTTTGAATCATAAAAGTCGTCCTAACAGTTTATAAAAATTCAGCTCATATCTCACAGCAAATTTAATGCTTTCCCATTACAAACACCAGAGGGTTAATGCTGTCCAAGGACATAGCTACTGGTTAATCATGTTGACTGCAGGGTCTTTTTAACAACAAGTGGCGCATCTAAACAATGTTGTGTACAGCTGTATGTTAATACCTCTTAGCCCACTTCACGGGATTGAAACTGGCAACGAACGTAGGACCTAGCAAACATGATACGTGGTGGCTTCAAAATGTTCCCGGAATCAGTTTATTTCTGATAAATGCAAAACATTGCAATAATTGAAGATACATTTCCATCAAAATAGCCGCCTTGTACAACTACATACTTCTGCCAGTGACTGTAAAGGTGCCAAAAACATTCCTGGAAGCCATTTTGTGAAAGCTTTTTCAGCTCTTCCGTCGCATTCTTAATGATGTCGACAGCAAAAAAATAGCTCCATCAGTGCTGTTGTCAGTCGAGTGAGCGGGTCACAATCAGCTGGAGTCAGGCTATGTGGGATGCTCCAGTGTTGTCACATTGTTCTATGCTAAGAAATCCTTGACCAAAACCAACCGGTAGCCTGGAGCATTGTCGTGAAGGAGAAACCAACTGTTGGTGCTCCATTTTTATGGACATTTCTTTCTGACCGTATCCCTAAGGCGACGAAGGATATCAATGGTACATTTCTTTATTCTCAGTAACAATTCCGGTAAATCACACCAGCGAATTCCAGGAACCCTTTGAAGCTACTACATGTTGCGAACAATATTTTTCCTATCTGTGCTGTTAGGTGTCAGTGGCAGTAAGGATGCTTTGATAAAACACCCCCAGCATGTTGTTATTTATCAGCATGTGGGCTGTCTGTCTGTCTGTCTGTACCAGGATGTGTCAAGCAGTAGCGATGTGCCACCAGCAGACTCGTTAGCAGTGAATTAGTGACAGCACAGAATACGCTAGGCAAATCCCGATTGTATCCTGTGGGAGGAAATGTTATTCTTGTTCATGCCATGAGAGCGCATGAAGGGGGGGAGGGGCAATTATAGCTCCACTCACCGGTGTCAGATGGAGGTGGGTGGTCAACATCACGTCCCGGTCACTTTACCCCAAGAAATAACATGGGTAACCATTGAAAAGAGGCTGGGAGTGCCCCCGAGCCCGTCAGAACAATCTAGAGATAAGAATCACCTCTTGCCCCTACTGGCAGTTGATCCCCCGCTCGTCAGATCTTACCTGAGTGCCGCCTTGTGCGATTTCACGTGTAAACTGACCTCCAGTTGACGGCTTTTCTAAGAAGCTGATAATTTCCAAGCCGATGCAGTATATCTCCACCTTTTATGGAGCAAGAAATTTGACTTACAGACGCTTGAAGACGAAGGCAGAACGTACCTTCGAAACGTCGGCAAACGATTATCCACTAACGCAGCGCCGCATCTCAGAAGAACCGAATCCTCAGTTACATCGCTGCGAGAACCTAATAATTCGCAATCCTAGTGTTCATCACCGTGTTCACAACAGCCTGGTGACTATCACGGACAACATGAAAAACTGAACATCCTGAACCCTTATTTCTTTAAGCTGTGCTTTAATTTTCTCATATCTATGCAAGGGACCTCGTTATAGGTTTTCCGACCACAATTTTTGTAGGAGTTGCACAATTTTTACCTTGTCTTACGATAATGGACGTTTCCATAATATTGTTGTTTTGATGATGATGAGTAATAGGGTTATTATTTTCATTATTATACCGTGCAATATTAAATATTATTTTGAATATCCAGCTTATTGCACATTGTTTTATTATTAAAATACACTAAAAGATATTATATTACTGTTAAAATCTCCAACATGTTTCGGTCAACATAGACCATCCTCAGGGAGTATGTATAAGTACATGATGAAGTTACCGAAATAAT
>Ga0123357_10004643_pt1 | contig 16204 bp, 21 predicted proteins | sample TergutEmb28metaG_FD_89873 | JGI IMG/M metagenome (GOLD analysis project Ga0123357, IMG submission 89873) | Embiratermes neotenicus P4 segment gut microbial communities from Petit-Saut dam, French Guiana - Emb289 P4 | ecosystem: Host-associated > Arthropoda: Insects > Digestive system > Gut ... | reverse complement strand
CGAAAAAGACGGTGATTATTACAACGACACCAAATACGTTAAAATGGCTGGAAATACGGCTTGGAACGGAGTACTCGTCGCATTGGATGCGGTATTGCTTATCCGCAAAAATCTAAAAAAAGGACAACGTCCTGAGTTTAAAGACTATCAGGATGCTATTGCTCAAAAAGACGGTAGAATGGCACGCCCGCTTTTATGGGCTTATGAATCATTACATAAGGTAATGGGATATGATGGAAATCCTCGTTATAAAATTGTACAAGACAGCTTAGATCAGGCAAAAATGATAGTTGCTTGGGCGGAAAAGCACTATCAAAATTGAGAATATAATCTTTCAATACTCAAATTCGTAAGTCTTATTCCCGTAATTGCTTGTGTTGATTTGCAACGCTATAGGGCGAGCTTTTCCAGGGTCGCCCAATACGTCTTTCAAGTCGAACGAAAGATAGGCGTGAGTAGGATAACCGGGAGGATCATTGTTTGAATTGTGGGTGAAATACATCCGGAGCGTGTCGCTTTCCAATCGGGTAGAATCGGCTAACAAACCGATCGTATGCGTTTTCGACATATAGTTAAAATAAAATTGCATATTTAGGTAATGACTTCCCAACCAAATACTTTCTAATTGGATAGGTTCTTTAGCCGACGATTGGATTGCAGAGTCGTTTGAGAATGTTATTTTTCCTAACGGGACTTTAGCCGAACCGTTTAGCCGCACAGAATAATTGTCGCCGGAAGCGGTCGAATCAAGCAAGGTGTAGTTCAACAAAACCCGGTCGCCGGAAACGTATGCCGTCTGATTTTCATTGGCGGTTGCAACAAGCAATTTTCCATTATCCGTTAAGAATTCGTTTCCGGTTTGAGCGGTTGCGATTTCTACATAATAGGTATCTAAACCGTAATCTACCGTTTTATCTTGGCAAGAAAAAAGGAAACTTGCAAAGAGGAAAGAAAACAAGTAAACAATAATAATTTTTTTATTCATAACTCATGTTATTAGGGGATTGCGGGTCAAGCCAGCAATGACAGAAAATTCCTCACCGGATAAGCATACATCTCCTCCATCTTTCCTGTCAGAAAAGGAATGTCTTTATCCGGTAAATCAATTTTATCCAATTGCTGTTGAAAATATTGTTCAAAATTTTTAATGTCATCCGAAGTGTATTTTTCTCTAAAGAAATCCTTTCCCCAGAGCCGGTCGTATGCAATATAATTGATAGGAAAGAATTTGTAATTCCGAAAAATCTCTTTATCAATTATTGAAGCGACTTCTTTTGCTAAATCATTTCTACTCAACGAGTCGTCTAATTTCGATAAAGAGGGATTAATCGGACGTCCGATCTGCAAATGAATCCTGCCTTTATATCCGGACAAGCCGGTACGCATATTGAGCAAATCGTCCTGTTGCGTCTTGTTGAAATCGGGATTGTCGCGTCTTTGTTGAAATTCTTTGGCTTTCAGATAATCGCAAGGATCGTATTCATACGAAAAGGTCGTAGTCGTCAGATTCAATTCCGACAAACTCATCAGGAAATTTTTATCTCCTCCCATTGCCAACATTTTCAAGACGCTTTCTTGTGTACGGTCGTTTGAATCTTTTGCTCTGCCTTCGCGTTGAGCAATCCAGATCGATTCGTTTTTGTCCCTGATGGTGAAATGGATGTATTTAGAAAGATGTATAGAAGCATCAAGCATTTGGCGCAAAGGCAGGTTTCGTTTTACGATAAAACTTTTATTCAGCCGCACGATGTCCTTAATCCAGTCTGTCAATAACAAGTTATCGCCGATAGCAATTTCAGCCGTTTCATTGCCGTTTTCCGCCAACAAAACGCACAGGATAGAGGCGTCTAAAACAATATCTCTATGATTGGAAATATAGGTGTAAGCAGTCGTTTTTGATATATTTTCCAGCCCCTTAAATGTAATTCCGTTCGCCGTCCGGCTAAGTAATTCGGAAACGGACGCTTTCATTAGTTTGTACTGTAAATCTCGCCGATTTGTAAAGGATTGCAACAATTGCTCTGCTTTTTCCCAATTTTTATCCGGAAACATATATTGCGCGACCTTGCGAAATTCGGGATTTTTTAGCAGACGTTCAATGACAGGCGCTATTTCATCGTCATAATACGGACGGATATCGTCAAATTCCGGATTCTTTTCCATAGTATTATTTATAACTCAAGCCATTTTCAATAATTTCCGTGAAAACGTCCCTGATATCCAAACCTGCCGCTTTGATCTGCTGCGGAATAAAGCTGGTCAAAGTCATTCCGGGCGTTGTGTTTACTTCCAGCATGTAAATTTCACCTTCTGGAGAAATAATGTAGTCTATGCGAATAATCCCTTTTGCTCCGATCCAATCATAAATCCTGGAAGTCAATGCTTGAATCTCTTCCGTTAATTGAGGAGAGATGCGAGCCGGCGTGATTTCTTCCACGCTGTTGGGGTTGTATTTTGCGTCGAAATCGAAAAATTCGTTTTTGCTGACTACTTCAGTCACCGGTAAAACCGTTGTTTTATCGTTGATTTTATAACATCCGCAGGTTACTTCCGTTCCCTGCAAAAAACGTTCGACAAGCACCTCCGTTCCTTCTTTAAAAGCAGTAGTGATAGCCAATTGTAATTGGTCGGCAGAAGTTACTTTCGTTACGCCGAAACTCGATCCGCTGTCATTGGGTTTGACAAAAACAGGCAGTTCCAATTCCGATTGAATCGTACTGGAATTCCAGTGGTCATTTTTACGTATAAAAATAAATTTTGCAGTTTTTACTCCGAAGTTCTTTAAGAATTGATTACAAAAATACTTGTTGAATGTCAAAGCAGAAACTAAAACGCCGCAGGAAGAGTAGGGGATTCTCAACATATCGAAATATCCCTGCAAAAGTCCGTTTTCTCCGGGAGCGCCGTGAATAGTGATATACGCAAAATCGAAATTAATTTTCAGTCCGTTTTGAGTAAAACTAAAATCATTTTTATCCATTGGGATTTCCGTTTTCTCGTCTTTCCAGACAAACCATTTATCTTTGGTTATCAAAACAATATATACTTCGTAACGGTCAGGGTCAATAAACGACTGCAAGCCTTTAGCGCTGTTGAGCGAAACGCCGAATTCGGATGAATAGCCTCCGGCAACTATAGCAACTTTTTTCTTCATATCACATAATTTCTCCATTTTTCAATCAGTTGATTCATATCTTCCGGTACGGGACTTTCGAAAAACATTTCTTTTCCGGTTTTCGGATGAACAAATCCGAGCGTTTGAGCATGCAACGCCTGCCGCGGGCAAATCTCGAAGCAATTCCGGATAAACTGTTTGTACTTAGCTTGATTATTGCCTTTCAATATTTCATTTCCTCCGTAACGTTCGTCGTTAAATAAAGTATGTCCAATATATTTTGTATGAACGCGTATCTGGTGCGTCCGTCCTGTTTCCAGCCGGCATTCGAGCAGGGTGACATAGCCCAGCCGTTCCAGAACGTGATAGTGGGTAACTGCCGGTTTTCCATTTTCGCCATCAGGAAACACAATCATCCGCATCTTATCTTTCGGGTCTCTACCTATGTTTCCTTCGATTCGTCCTTCGTCGTTTTTAACATTTCCCCACACCAAAGCCATGTATTTCCGTTGGGTAGTTTTGTTGAAGAACTGTATTCCTAAGTTCGTTTTAGCATCGGGATTTTTAGCTACGACCAACAGACCGGAAGTGTCCTTATCAATCCTGTGCACCAACCCGAGGCGCGGATCTTTGGATTCAAAGTCAGGCTGATCTTTCAATCGCCAGGCAATAGCATTCACCAAAGTTCCCGTATAATTTCCGTGACCGGGGTGAACAACCAATCCGGGCGGTTTGTCGATAACCATCACGTCGTCATCTTCGTAAACAATTTGCAGGGGAATATTTTCCGGTATAATTTCCAGTTCCCGTCGCGGACGGTCCATCACTACCGTAATCACATCGCAGGGTTTAACTTTATAGCTGGATTTTACAGGCGTATCATTTGCCCGTATAAATCCCGCCTCGGCGGCTAACTGAATCCGGTTTCTCGAAGCGTTTTCAATACGGTCGACCAAGAATTTATCTACTCGTAAAAGACTTTGTCCTTTATCGGCTGTAAAGCGGAAATGCTCATAAAACTCATCTTCCGAATCTTCGGTAAGTTCGGCTTCCTCCGGTAAATTGCCAATGTCGTCAATCCAACTTTCCATGGTTTTCAGAACCAAGATTCGTCCAAATTTACTTCGCCGGAATCGACCGGATTATCTAAAGTCACAATATCACTGGAACCTGAACTGACCAACAGCGACAAAGGCGTATCGGCAGAAACCCGCTGACCGGCAGCTATTGCGATTCCTTTACTTTCCAATCCCAGCGCTAAATCCATGTAAGCGCCAGGTACCGTTTTTATTTCGACTTTTTCGAATCCTAACGAACGAAGTATTGCCAAAGCTTGTCGCTGCGAAGTATTTTTTACGTCCGGAAGCGTAATTAAAGGAGGCATACGGGAAATTATTTTCAGGTAAATTACTCGTCCCATTTTTACCATTGTACCTATTTCAGGGGTTGTTTCAGCAATGCTACCCGGAACGGCGTTTTTGATAAATACCGAATCAATAACTAAATAATTCAATTTTTTACCGGTAAAGAACGGTGTGGCTTTTTCAACTGATAATCCTTTGACGTCCGGCACTTCTACTGATTTTCCATGCTGAGTGTAATGATTCATCCATATTAAAACGGCGACTGTCAACAAAATAGAAACAAGAATCAAGCCTAAGAGATTCCTGAAGTAAATATTTTTTAAAATAGCCCGTTTATCCATACATATACCGATTATTTTAATGTTCAACGTATCTTTTGCCAATGGACAAAAGTACTAAAAAGAATTGACACAACATAAAAAGGGAATAAACTGATGATTTATTCCCTTTGATATCCTGTTTCACCGACTTTACCCGTTGAATTCGTCGGATACGGTTAGTTTTTTTCGTCCTTTTGCTCTGCGGGAAGCTAATACTCTACGACCGTTTGCCGTTTCCATCCGGTTACGGAATCCATGCTTGTTTACTCTCTTCCGGTTGGAAGGTTGAAATGTCCGTTTCATGTCTTTATATTTATTTGTTTATTTATTTCTAATCTTTCAAATCGGGATGCAAAGGTATAATATTTTTTGTAAATATTCAAATTTTTTTTTGACTATCTACAATATGTAAGCAATTCGGTAAATTTAGAGATTGAATTTCATCACCACCAGACCTGTTCGCCGTTTTCGTAGGTAAATGGGCGTTCTTCTTTGCCTTTGGTATGGTCGTGCAGTAAATATAAACCGTTAGACGGACAATTTTCAAAAGCAAGACGCGATCCGGTGGCTTGCTGTTTACCCAATGATTGCCATCCGATACAAGCTAATTATATCTTTCAACACCTGCCCCATCTGGTCGGCATCTGATGAGTTGAACTCAGAATAGACCTTTACTCTTTTGCTTCCGCCGCGCATTATTTCCAGGATTTGCGGTGCATCATCGAATGGGTCTAAAAAAACAACCAGCTTGGTTCCTGTTTCTTCATACCCTTGTTGCATTTCTCCTATGTCAGTATAAGCATCGTCCGACAGATCGTTGTCGGCGACCATATAAACGATAATAGTACGACTATTTGTATCCTTTTTTGTCACTCCTGCCAGCTCATTATCCTTACTGCAGGAATTGAAAATGAATATGAGAAGTGTAAGCAATATCAAGTCCTTCATGTAATATTTGAAATTTAAATAAAAAACTTTTATCTTAAGTTATGACATTTGTCAAAGACTCTATTGAGCATTATGTCTTTTTATTTTTAATATATTATGAATATCAGGTGACTGCTTATGCACTTTTGTCAAGTAAACATCAACTTGAATGAAGTGCATAAGCAGTATCAGATGTCATCTATAACAAATATAGAATTATCATTATAGATAGCCCTGAAAATAAAAACAAAAATTTTTTTATCTCGCTCTTTCGAAAAATAAGCACTCCAACGAGTAACATAAAAAAAAATCCTATTCTATAAAGCGATAAATAATAGTCATTTCTGTTTAATGGATTCCACACCTCAAATAATAATATCCATAGAATACCTAAAAAAGCTACAGCGAATTTAAAAATTATTAGCTTATTCATTTTTTGTATAATTTTTTTATGATATTTGTAGTTTGAATATTTATTTTCTTGAGTATCTTCTGCTATTTTATATAACTATTTTGTTGTATAACTAAATTGATTTACTGTATAAGGAACTGTACTTGCAGTAAATGTTGTACTAGTAAAAGTTGACCCTGTGTGATTACCTGTATTTATATAATTATTGTACATTGAAGTCCACGTTGAGCCACTCCACAGATAGTAAGATGCCAGCCAAAGCCGTTACAAAACCGACATATGGTGTACCCTTAAAAGCTTGTATTAATCCAGATGCCGAAATTAATACTCCTGGAAAAGATAAATAATTAATAATGCCTTGCATTAGTTCTATTGTTTCCTGGTCTGTAAGGTTGGAAGAAACTTGGTAATATCCCAACCCAGTAGTAAGAGTACTTTCGAGATCTGATTTAAGTCGAGGTACACTTGAAACTTCTATATGTAAGCTCGAATATATGTAATTGAATAACCTTTCAGATACATTTATTTCAGATGGTGATTTCAGTTGGTACACATATTTATTGTTGTCTTTGTCAAAAATTATGTGTTCTGTAATTCTTTTACCAGCATTTGCAATTATATTTAACTCCGTTTGAGTGAATGCAGTAGTGCTTGCAACATCAAGGTCAAGATATTCTATATCATTGTTATTTATAATATTATTCATATAATCATCTTCCTGACTACACCCTTGAATAAAAATTCCCAAAGAGACTACACATGCTAATGTCAATCCCCAAATAAAAATTTTTATTTTATTATTTTTATATATTGATTTCATTTTTTATCGTATAAATTGTTCTGCAAATTTATTATTTATTCTCTTAATTCGCAAGTAATTTCGTTACAAAATTCTTGAAAGGCATTTGCATTCTCCTCTCATCTTGCAAGAATTTGTTATTCACGGAGGCAGGGCTATGCCGGTTGGTTGCAAATCCGGCGTTTCGCCCTGCCGTGTGTTTTCGTTTTTTATTTTTTTATTTTTCTCGTCCTCTATCAATTGCCTCATTTCGTGTTGGATAGCAATGATTGTAGGGGAAGTTATTTTTATTGATTTATTGACTATTTGTTCAGCCAATGCAACTGCTTCACTTTTACGACCTATCGCATCGTACATTTTTGCTAACTGATACAACGGCACAAATTTGACAGGGCACATCGCCGCTGCTTTCCGATAATGTTGTTCTGCTTCCGTATAATCTTTCAACTGTTGACAATTATCAGCCATCAGCATTTGCAAATCATAGTCTGCCCAAAGACATTCACATTCGCGGGCGATTGATTGACTTTCTTCGTAATGTTTTGAAAAATTCAACTCTGCCGCATAATTGTAAAGAAACAATTCATTGTTAAATAATTTATTATGGAGTAATCGGTATTCGGGCAGCATCTGTTCCGTTTGCCCTGCCAATGACAGATGCGCTGTTTTGCACCATTTCATTTCCGCCCTCAGCCGAGTATAACTTTTAATGCAAATTATCGGCGCTAAAAGCAGGATTAAAACAGGGATGGTTTTCTTGATGGAACGCAGATGACGCGGATTTCCGCAGATTATGATTAAAGCGTTCAACAGTAGCATTACCCAAACAAAAGGATATCGAAGCGGATAGGAAATGTTATGAGTATCGCAGCAAAACAAAAAATAAAAAAATTAAAATATATCATCCAATAATCTGATATACTCCGATTCATTTAAATTGTTGTTGTCGGCATCTCTTATGATTTGCCTGCAAAGATCAAACAAATTAAGGCTATTTCCTTGAGGCATATAAATGCTTAACGTCCACACTTCATCTTCGACTACGTACGAAATACTCTTATGTAACAATCTTCATGCAGAATTTTTTAATTTCTCGAGTTTTCGTTCTAATTGTTTGATTTTATGTTCTTTATACTTTTCTTGACTTTTTGCAAGTGCAATTGGACTAAACGCTTGTTGAGATGTCATCATCTGGTAGTAAATGACAGCCAATTTACGGGCAACTGCAACTATTGCTTTGGGTCTGCCGGCATAAGTGCGTATCCTACGAAAAAAATCTCCTAAAGGACCTTTGTTGTTTTGCAGACTCATAGCTGCTATCCGGAACGCTTGACCTGCATAATGTTTTTTTTTCGGTACGCGACTGCTAATGACCTTACCTCCGGATATTTTTGTGTTCGGAGGTAAACCAAGCCATGAGGTAAAATGTTTTTCTGTTTTCCATCGGGTCATATCAGTCCCTACTTCCGACAAAACAGTTAAGGCGCTAATTTCACTTATGCCGATAATGCCAGTTATATCAATACCGTTTAACTCTTTCAGGTAAGCCGTTACATTAATCTGTATTGGTCTTTTATAATTTCTTTTACGTTTTATCTCTTCTGTCTCTATCTCAGGAATAACTCCTCCGTTTTTTAAAGCGATCATTTCCTCTAAAATTTTCGCCAATTCCCTGTCACACTCCAAAATCATATCATTATGAAACTCAAAAGCTTTATAACATTGACGAAGTTCAAACAAATGCGTTTCAGACCAAAAACCTTCCAGCGATTTGACCACTTCTTCCCTTGAGGCTTTGATCCTTGTGTCGCGTAAGTCCGCTAATTTCTCCGCATTTCGTTCTCCTTCAAATATAGCATGAATAATATTCAATCCTGTCTTGCCGTCTATGTCGCTGATAACCGTATGAAGTTTGATATTCATCTGTTCCAATGCTTTCTGCATCCGGTTCAAATAGCAGGAACGTGTAGACACTAAATCAGAACGGTGACGAACGACACTCCGTAAAGACCGCGTCTGATTATCCGGCTGGAAACTTGCTGACAACAATCCACAACGATGTAACTTCTGTATCCACTCCGCATCTCCCTCATCATCCTTACGTCCCGTAACATTCTTTACGTGTTTGGAATTTACAAGATATACCTCAAATCCTTCTTCCTGTAATAACAAAAATAAGGGTATCCAATATACTCCGGTGGCTTCCATTGCAACACTTTCTATTTGGTATGCTTTCAATTGAGACGATAACCTGCGTAAATCGCGAGTATAACATTCAAACTCTTCTACCACTATTTCATTTTCATTCAACGGATAAGCTACCATCATACCTGCATTATCCGAAATATCTACGCCCGCTACATGAGGACGGATAATCTCAAATTGCGTAATCTTTTTTACGCTTGTCTTTTTTTTACTACTTTTGTCCATTCTTCTATACATGAACTCAAAATTAGCTTCTACAAATTCTTTATTCTTCTGCCGATGAAATTTTTTCATAGCTTCGTATGCAGACATAAAATCATTGACGGCTTCTTTTACTATCGCGCCGTTACCATGTATTCCATAATTCAATGTTTTGTCTTCCAAGTCAACATAAACGCTGTAACTACCATCATTTCCTCTTTCGATAAATGCTTTTACTGTTTTCATATTGTTTTTTATTTTTAATTCAGGGGTTAAACTTTAAGTTCATGGATTATTTTGCTCGAATCAGATTCACATACCGGTAACACTTGCGTGAGGGTTGTTTTATGTTGTTTGGGCAAGTAGAAATAAGTGTTGTTTTTAAAAGGGCAAAATTTGGGGCGAAAAAAAGCCCGCTTTTTTAGGAGCGGGCGCGTCAAATCTTAATTTGTTAGTGTATTAATCAAACGAAATCAATTTGACATAATGACTTTCCAAATTCATGTATCGAATTACGAATTTTAGAAACTGTTTTTTGAGTAGGTCTTTTTCTTCCTGTTACATAATGACTTAATAATCCTTGATTTAGACCTGTCAACCGTGACATTCCTGCAAGGGATAATACATTAGAATATGCTGATAGAAAAGAAGCTGTATCGTATTTAAAATCAAATTCCAATTCAGGAAATTCTCTACCTTCAATCATATAGGTTTCTTTCATTTCTTCATATCCGATTTTAAAATCTTCAATAGTTTCTTCGACCGTTTTTCCTTCACCTAATATACCAAATTTTATTCTTTCATCGCTTATAAAAGCTGAATAGCGACCTTTGCTGTTTTGTTCAATAATTGCTGTTACTTTCATATTTCTAAAATATTTAATTGAAATTTGGGGCTATTTCTTAGCCCCAGATTTTACAAGGATGTCATGTAATGTTCCTATTGCTACTTCTTCACTTTTGTGACGGCTCATTTCAAAAAACTCACCTGTTTCAGAATTTTGCCATATTGGATGCCGCCTACCTTGATGATGTAAACGACTATTTGTCGTTTTTGTGATCAACTTTTCTAATTCTGAATACTTCATAATGTAATTGTTCATTTGATTAATACTCTACAAAGGTACGAATATTAATACTATTATCCAAATATTTCACCAATTATTTTTGCATTACAAGAAAGATTTTACATCTCACCCAAAACAGTGGTTTTAAATCCGATATATTTTTGAAAAATTCTATCAATTTTTCGCCGGAAATTTTTGCCCGGAAAAACACGAAAAAAGCAATCTGCAATTTTTTGATTTTCAAATCGGTAAATCATATTTCCGGTATTTTCGGAAATTTGTAATGCAAGGCTTCCTATCCAATGAACGCCATTGCGCAAAATGAATTTTGCCGTCGGTTCGATCGTTGTCGGGAAGTTCACGCCGCCGCCGACCAGCTCGATGATGCGACCAACATTATCGTCGGTTACTCCGGAAATATCCAATAGAATGGTAGCAGCGCTGTTGTCAGACAACTGATACTGAAAGTCGGCGGCGAGAGGGAAAGTCGTTGAATTTGGGGCAATAACTTTCGGATCCTCCAACAGAATCTGACCATCATAGAAATAGAACGGTTCTGGACAGTCGCCGCCTTTCATTTCCAATGTAGCTCCCCACATTCCGGTGTCCATTTTGCCGAGCGCTGTAGCTGAAACGAGTAATACGCCGGAACAGGGCGAACCGGCAATGAAGCGTTGACCTGTCGTACAGTCTTCCCAAAATGCGATGACACGTTCTCCATTGAGACCGTAAACAAAATCCAGCACATTCTTTGAAAATCCTTCAATCTGCGTGGTAAACGTCAGATTCATGGTTCCTTGAGCTGATCCTGCCGCTCCGGTTGGATTAATTGAATCATATTTTCCTTCAAAAATATGATGTTTCCTTTCGGGAATACACTGTTTTCGATATATTTTATTTGTTAGTTATTATCTACCCCACACCTCTATAATTCCATATTTTTTAAATATCTCTTCGATAGTCTTTGCTTCCGATACTTTTGGTACTACTTTTCCATAGAGCCGCAAGTACCAATTAGTCCTTGCTCTTAGTCCCAGCGCTTCCATAATCTCTTTTTTTACTAATACGAGGTGCATGCGTTGTACCTGGTTGTACCCTTTTAAAAATGCGTAATCATTCATATATTGATATTTTTTTAATTTGTAATCTTTTTTTGATTATTTTTTTTATTTGTGTTTATTTATTTTGTACCTTTGTAACGTGTTAAATAACGGATGCAAATATAAACAAAAATATTTATATAAAAAATATTTGTGTTTATTTTATAAAAATTATTTTTATTATGATTGATAAAACATCTATACTAAAAGAATTAAAGAAATACAAAAATTTTAATTCAGATGTTGAGTTCGCTAAATATCTTGATATTTCCACTCAAAATTTATCTGCATGGTATAAACGGGGACGATTCGATGAAAACAAAATTGTTGATAAATTTCCGGAAATAAATCATATCTGGATATTAACCGGAGAAGGAGAAATGTTAAAAGAAAACAATCCGAAAGTGGATAATGATAATTTATTGAATAATAAAGATTCTCAAGAATCAAAATCTAATAATGACCTTATAAATATAATAATTAATTTAACTGAAGTAAATGCAAAGAATGCAGAAGCTAATTTGAAGAGCGCCGAAGCAGACTTGAAGAGCGCCGAAGCAGAAACCATAAACGCGGAAGCAAATAACCGTAATAGCAAAACTATGGAAAAATTAATTATTTTATTTGACATTTATTATCGGGAATGCATACTTAAGCCAGAGATGAATGTCTATTCATAGGTTTCTAATATCTAATAAGACTTATGATAGACGAATTTCTTATATCTCGAAACGAAATGATTAAACTGATTTCCGAATGTGTGCAGATCGGATGTGAGAGAGTATTGGCGGACTTGGGTAAAAAACCAAAATATATTTCACAAAGGAAGGCATACGAATTATTCACGCAGTCTCGTGTGAAAAATTGGGTTAATGATGAATTTATTTCCCCAAAACCCAACGGGAACGGTAAAAATTCAACCATTTATTATGAGTACACCAGACTGATGGTGTTGGATGCTTCAGACCGGATAGTGATTAGGAAATCGTATAATATTAAGTAGGCGTGAATTTTTTATGTGTTCATAATTTTAATACATAATCAATAACCTTTCTATTTGCTTTATCAATCTTAGTTTGATCAAAATCTATGTAAATATCGGTAACTACCTTTTTCCCATGTCCGAGAGCCTTGCCAATAACTTCTTTTGGAACATCTAAATGGGCGGCAATAGTTGCCCATGTGTGTCGAAATGTATAAGTTGTAAGTTCACCGATATTAAGATTATCTCCAATGGTATTTAGCCCCTTTTTTAGTATAACTCTCTCCATTATTATTATAAATAGTTTCCTGTATTGATAGATCAGATTGTTTAAATCTTCCATTACTGCATTAATTACATTGTTTTGTTGAATTTTCTCTCGCTGGGTTTTCTTATCATTAATGTTTAAGAAGCCGGATTCCACATTAAATTCAGAAATATCTGCATATACTCCAATTGAAATAAATTTTTCTTCACCTCCAATTGAAATACGAATTTTGACCGGATATTTTCCATATTTGTTTGCTCTTCAAGTATCAAGAATAGATTTTATTACCATATTTAAGCTAATTTATTGTATCTTAATTGAATATTGTTCTTTTTTTACAAGGAAAATTTGCAATTTTTTTGCTGATTTTTCCGTTTACAAAGAGAAAAATTTGCTGAATTTTTGCTGATTTTCCATAAACAAAGGTAAACAATTATGTTCAAACATGATAAAAATTAACTAAATTTTAACTATTTTTAATAAAAAGCAAAAAACGTTGAAAATCTTTTAACTTATTGATTTTCAACGCTTTATCTTTCTTTAATTTTATGTCGGGGTGAGACGATTCGAACGTCCGACCACACGCCCCCCAGACGCGTACTCTAACCGGGCTGAGCTACACCCCGCTCTTTTTGAGCCTGCAAAGTTAATACAAAATTTTAATTCCTGCAACCATTTTTTGTATTAATTACCATCCCCGCCACCTTCAATCGTTTGAATCGTCCCATCAGGATTGTATTCCAATTCCACCACTTTGAGGCTTCTCAACCAAGTTCTTCCGCCGGAAGGCACACTGTCGTGATGAAATAGATACCACTTCCCTTTGAACTCTACAATGGCATGATGCGTCGTCCAACCGACAACCGGAGTCAGGATAACGCCTTGATACGTAAACGGTCCGTAGGGACTGTCGCCGATAGCGTAACACAACCGGTGCGTGTCGCCGGTAGAATAGGAAAAATAGTATTTGCCTTTGTATTTATGTATCCACGATGCTTCAAAGAAACGGCGTTCATTATCGCCGGAAGTAAGCGTTTTGCCATTTTTATCCAGAATGATTACCGGTCGGGGCTCTTCGGCAAACTGAAGCATATCTTTACTCAGCTTGACTACCCGCGAAGGAATTGCCGGTTCGTTGTCGGCAGGAAATGCAGCGCTTTCCAACGCTTTGTTGTCGCGGTAGCGTTGCAACTGTCCGCCCCATAATCCACCGAAGTACATGTAGTATTCGCCGTTTTCTTCCAAAATGCACGGGTCGATACTGTAACTTCCGCGAATCGGATCGGGTTGCGGAATAAAAGGTCCTTCGGGACGATCTGCAATGGCAACTCCGATATGGAAACTGTCATTCTTGTCTTTCAGCGGAAAATACATGTAATATTTACCGTTTTTATGCGCTACATCGCAATCCCACAACTGGCGCCCCGCCCATGGAATATCCTTAACATCCAAAACAACGCCGTGATCGGTCACCTTGCCGTTTTCCACATCGTCTAACGAAAACACATGATAATCTTTCATATCAAAATGATCGCCGTTGTCGTTTTCGGGAATACCGCTTTCACGGTCATGAGAAGGATAAATGTACAGTTTACCATTAAAAATATGCACGGCAGGATCTGCCATGTAATCGTTCGGAACTAAATATTTAGGTGTCTTCATATAAATAAATTGTTAATTATTGTTTTTCTGCTTCTTAAATAATCATTAATCATAAATCACTATTTCAACTGCCTCTCTTCAATCTCCTTATTTATCTTATCAATAACGTGATCGTCCAATTCATATTTTGAAATAATGAACATTTCCACAAGCAATAATATTGCGGGAATAACAGTAACCAACCACAAAATGCCTTGTAATGCGAAATCGGGTTGCGTGGGATTATCTTTGCTAAAACCTACAAATCCCAGCACCATATTGGGTATGAAGAGACCGACAGCCATTCCGAGTTGGAAGACAATACCGATAGCGGCGTTGACCGTACCTGAAATACGCTTGCCTGTGGTGTATTCGCCATAAGAAATTACTTCAGGTACCAATGCCCACATGTAACCCGTAGCCACAATAATACCGGTGGATTTGATAAATTGAGCCGTCAGTACAATCCAAATTTGCGAACGTAGCGCGGGAACTACCGAAACAATGTAGAGTAAAGCCATTCCGACTATAGCAATAGCAAGAAATATGTAAAACATTTTCTTTTTGCCGATAGCTTTTATAATAGCAGGCAGCAACGGCAAAAAAATGAACGCAGGCAGAAAACCTATTCCTTGAAACCAGCCGGTATATTCCTGTGCATTTAAATTATATGTGATAAAATAAGCTCCTGCCGCATTGTAGATCGACATTAGGGCAAAAGCTGTAAAAATAAATGTCGCTACAACGCGCAACGGGCGGTTTCGTGTAAATTCCATCCACATATCGGATACTTTTACTTCCGCTTCTTTGTCGGATTCTATTACCACGCGCTCTTTGCTTTGGGAAAAACAGAAAAACAATAATGCCACTCCTACCACCGCTAAAATTGTCATGGTAATAAACCATGCGGGAGCAGCGGCTGCAGTATTGTATTTTCCGTCGGACGAAAGAAGCCGTACAAATGTGGGAATCCCGAAAGCCACTGTTAATCCGCCTAAATTGGCAAGTACCATGCGGGTGGAAGTAAGTTTATTCATCTCGTCCGCATCACGCGTTAGCGAAGCAAACAACGCTCCATAAGGTAAACTGACCACTGTGTAGAGTAAACATAATCCTATATACGTAATAAAAGCGTAAGCAGTCGATCCTGGGAAGCCATTCCAAAAGCAAAGAACGGCAAATGCCATAAGCGGAACGCCGCCAATAATCAAGTAGGTACGGTATTTTCCCCATTTGGGATTATGCTTATCGACAAAAGCGCCCAACGCCATTGACCCGAATATATTGATAACGGGTGGAATAAATACCATTACAGCCAATACTTTCGGATCTATTCCGAAAACAGTGGTATAAAAAATTGAGACATATTGCATTACCGTTTGAAAAATCAAATTCTGCGCAAAATCTCCGCTGCCGAATCCTATCCGTTGCAGCCATGAAAGTTTGTAGAATCCTTTCGATTCTTTTGTTGTAGCATCCATAATTATTATTGTTAAATTGTTTAATCGCTAAATTGAATTTACTATTTACTATTTACCACTTACTATTTCACCAACTCATTAACCGCATTCGCCAAAAAAATATAACTTGGCGCCATGCTTACCACGTACTCGTTTTCGCCCCAAAAGAAGGGCCAGTCTTCCTTGTTTTCAGGAAAATCCGGCTTCAAAATCAACACGCCGGGAACAACGCCTCCCGCAATGAATGTGAAATCAGCGCGGTTATTGCCGTAAGCCACTTGTTTTGATTCGGTTCCAACTGCCGAAACAAATGAAATATCGCTATCGGGATGACAGCCGAAAAT
>Ga0123357_10004641_pt1 | contig 16210 bp, 7 predicted proteins | sample TergutEmb28metaG_FD_89873 | JGI IMG/M metagenome (GOLD analysis project Ga0123357, IMG submission 89873) | Embiratermes neotenicus P4 segment gut microbial communities from Petit-Saut dam, French Guiana - Emb289 P4 | ecosystem: Host-associated > Arthropoda: Insects > Digestive system > Gut ... | reverse complement strand
TAGACACAAAAAGATGGGAAAGTGACTAAAAACACCGCCCTTGGAAATACTTCAAACACAGGGGGGGGGAGGGCAGGCAAGGGATTCTTCTAAGCCGAAAGCGTCTTTGTTATCAAGTAATTATAAAATACGTTCAAATTAAAATAAAACACCAGCATGACAATATTTCAACAGCATTCAACGAATCAACGAATTGAATCTTTCATTTGGAATATATTTACGTTAAAATTCAGAGTATCGAAAAAAATATATTACATGGTAAACTTTTTCTTAGACAAATGTCAAATTTCTATATTCACTGGTAAAGGTGTGTTCAGAGGCAATTAATCCACGCTATATCTAACAGTTTACAGGGGCGCTGATAAGTCCTTAGCCCGACCAGGAAGGAAACAAGCTAATGTTTCTGTCAGAATGACGTGAATTTCCTTCGGCGCCTTGCCTTGCAGGGGGAAAAAAAACTTGATGACAGCTCGCGTCTCGATTTTGTTGAAATCGCGCGCGTCCCTGACATGCTTCCGAGCTTGTTTCCTTCCTGGTCGGGCTAAGGACTTATCAGTACCCCGGTAATTTTAGGCAAGGATTGTCTGGCTCACTGTAGATCTTCAACTAGATAATACTGTGCACAGGACAGCGGCATACAGCCTCTAAACCTAGTTCCTTCTGTTGCTAAATTCACAGTAACTTCGACAGAACAAAACAAGGGCAGTGTCCGTGACGTATATGGCTTTACATGATTCACTGATAATTTCATAATGTTACATTGTTTTAGGTCAAATGAAACGGCAGTGATAAGTAGCTACATAAAAATTCAAACTTCAGGTCTACTAATTAGCAACGGGATGTAAGATTGATTTATACGTATCTAGGTTTTTAAAGCTCTTCTCTTGACTTTTTTTACTGTTTATAACACCAGTTAAACTAAAGAAAGGAGAACCTTAAAATCAGACACCAAATAAACATAATTGTTATTTTTAGGCCATAACATAAACACACAGTCCAGTAGGCTTCGATAAATAACTAAAAGCACGAACCAAAACACGCATATTTTACGACAACAATTCGAAATAACAGAATAGCTGCATTGTAAAGTTAAGCTGTCCTTTCGCAGGCCTGTCCAGTCCCTTTGGGATCCAGGAGGTTCAGGTTCCAAGAATTTCTAGACAGACGGCAAATGAAGGTAGCAAGGTGGTACCGGCCGCCTTTACCCCCAGAAAATATTCCTGATACTAATTTCTGTTAGGAACTGAGTAGACCCTAGATGAAGTCAATTAAAAATCTCAATGACCCCATCGGGAATAGAACCCGTGACATTCCGACATGTAGCATAATACCTCAACCAACTGCTCCACCACATACTCTTACGCATATTGTAGGATATTTAGATTGGTGTGATCCTGTTAACTGTAACTGGCTTTACACGGTTTACAACTAGGCTCCAAAGATGCATATGTTACGCAACATTGCGGTCCAAAGGAGTTTCACAATCAACGTACGGTGTTTCTAAACGGCATACGCTGAGGTAAATCAACGCCCATTGCAGACCCTGGCACTAGGTGGAGGTAAAGATACCTGAGTAGCACTCATTACATCACGGAGAAAAATTTTGTTGCTTCGGAAGGGCACGAAAACCCTTTAGGATTTTCAGGTGAAACCTGCAAGGTAGGAACTAAATTCGTATATCATTCTTTAAATAGTGAAATAATACATCAGACATGAATACAATTTTCTGCTGCCATTATTGCTGCATTTCTGTATAAATTCCATCTATCCCCTGCAGTTTCTGGTCTTCGCTGTTCAACTGTGTTTGTGTGCAGCCCACCAACCGTAGGAAATTCGAGATCTGCACTCTTCTGGAATTTTACGCACCTTAGAATGGTAATACCGACCCGAACTTTCTGTGCAACCTATCGGTCCCATCTTCAAAGGTCAATCAGTCAAAGCAGTCAAGCAGTCTTCTTGGGCTGCTTGATCACTGAAGATGGGAACGACAGTTATGTCGCGAAAGGTCTGTATGGAATTATCATTCTACGCCGTGTAAAATCCCCGACGAGCGGCAGGAAAGAGCGCCTCCTCAGTTGCTACATATTTCTTCGCAACGTTCGTGTCCATTTTACCTCTAAGTTTACATTAAGTAAAGGTAAAGGTAAAGTGATCCCGTTACAGGCCCGGTGTGGCCCAGAGGGTGGGTAGAGGTATAGCTCTACTCTTCCATGACCGCGGCACTATAAGGGGGTGAGTGGTCAGCAGCATGCTCCGGCCACACTTTACCCGCAAGAAAGACCCGGTGCCCACTTAACAGGAGGCTTGGTGGGCCCCAGGGCCGGTCTGGACGGGCGTAAAATCTCGCCCCCACCGAGATTCGATCCCGGACCTCCAGCCCGTAGTCAGTCGCTACACCGACTGAACTACCCGGCACACAAGTTCACATTATTCTTTCCTAAATAAGTAACCAAAAAATCAGAGTCCGCTTCGTGAAGTTAAAAGGCCATAAGCTAGTTATAAATTTTCCGTTCTTCATAGAATTTCAGGTCCACTATCATGAAATGTGAGTTTTCGTTGTCAGTGGAAGCCAAGATTACCGACATCTTGGATAAGAGTTGTGTACTTAATTATTTTTATTCAATGACACTGTCAGTAACTCACTGTCGGTTCTGAGATGTCAACCGCATAGTTTGAGAGATAGGTACTATGTGGCGCCTTGTAAATTGGTGTCAATCCACCTACAAAAATGCAAGGCGCCTTATCCTAAAATCTTGGCTTAGTACCTTTCTCGCCAAAATTTGTCACAGAGTCATAACATCAACCAGGAAAATCCGGTCAAATTCCGCACACCCTGTGACTCTGAGAAACATCTCCAGCCGTGTTTTATTTTCATATTTTTAGACTACAGTTTTATTGTATTCACCCGTCCCACGCGAGCTAAATCTGTCATTTTCGTTAAATATTAAAATAACATGTGCTTAGTAACACATAACAAAATCTTGTCATTTTGTGTTCAAACTATTTTGAAAAGTTACCAAAACTAATGCAATTCTAGTGATCGGCTCCCACCCCTCTCTCCTCATCCCCTCTCCTCTCGCCACCTCTGTTACTCTCTTTCTGTTCCACCCAGTAATGGACCAGAACCTGGCTCAGTCTCACTGTCCACCATCTTTCACCTGTGTACCACAGTATGTATTGAATCTAGAGCGGTTCCAACACCTCTTTCTCTCTCTCTCTCTCTCTCTCTCTCTCTCTCTGCCTCTCGTCGCCAATATTACTCTCATATCCTACTATTACCACTCACAAGTTACTTCTGCAGTTGCCATATGAAGAATTTTTGTAAAATGGAGGGGGTATCAAGAGGGATTGTGATAAAAGACACAAAACGGGATCTAGAAAGTATATAAATGTAAATGCAGTCGTATTGCTACTATCAGTTTGTGTGTGGATGTTCAATAATCAAGTTATCCAATACTCACAAGCATGGGCATAGACAAGGTAGGTCATACAACAGATGTAAATAACATGTTTCAGTGCAGCCTTACAAATATTTAAGTAACACACCAATAAATTCACATATATAGTCTTAAATAATCCGAAATTTGCATTACAACACTTAAAACGCTCCTAAATGTTTCGATCATACGATCATCCTCAGGGAGCATACTTTGTTCCTTGCTAAAGTTACAGTAACTGTAAATTTAGCAAGGAACAAAGTATGCTCCCTGAGGATGTTCGTATGATCGAAGCATTTAGGAGCGTTTTTAGTGTTTCAATGCAAATTTTAGATTATTAAAGATTATATATGTGCATTTATTGGTGTGTTACTTAAATAAACTACAAAATGCACGGTGCAACGATAAAGATAGTTGGTGTCTTACAAATTAGTTTAATTACGCGACTTCACAGTTTTGTTGTAAGCGTTTCAAAACTTTGCTGATGAAATGTTAATAATGTTGTGTGTTACGTAACGGACAATTGGAGTGTGGATTATGTAAATCATGCGTCAAGGAAAAGTAACACTTGCACATTTACGCTGCAAATTTAGATATTATACGGTGCGAGGAATGATCTGCCGGCGCCCAAGGGATAGGCAGACGGGTGGCACCAGAACCAGTCTGTAAAATCTGAAGGAGAGAAAAATTCTTGTCCCAGCTAAGAATGTAATCACGATTACCTCGTCCAGCACGAAGCCCAGTCTCCGCGCCGACAGCATCATGGTATATATAATTAATAAGAAAATAAAACCTTCACTTCAGGTGACAGCGGCCAAAGACACATTTCCTGTATGGTGCAGTTTATATTACACTTCTAGTGATTTTATCACAGTCCGGCATAAATTTTTGTTCATAAATACGGTGGAGTAGTTTAGTAATCACAACTGAATTATTGTGAATGTCACATTGTCAGACAACAGCAGCTGTCGCGGATGTTTATAAGCACATTCAGCGAATTTCCCAAATAGCCTGTTAACTTCATGACGTTAGGGTAGGGGTGACTGTTACCGGAATCCTATTCAGTAGTAATTTATTACAACAGTAAAGCTCCACGCTTCCTAACGGGTGAAAAACCAATGACTTACTGCATTTTGGAGTCAAATGACTTATTCTAGACACGATATTGTTTTACTGGCAGAGTCCCATTGTTGCAAAAGAAATTGCACTAGGTAAATCATATTGCATAACCCGGAAATTATTTTTCCTTGACAAAACCGTTTCAGTATCAGCACTTGTAGATATTCAGAAGTTTTTTTCTGTCGTATTACAGATCGTACGCCTGTAAGGTGAACCATTAATGAACCCGAGGTACTTGCGCTTCATTGTCCTGTAATGTCGTTTTCATGCAGGAAAACTACAAAATTAAATTCACTCTACAGTTTTAGTTAGACGCCAATTCCAAATTTTGTCGAGATCCATCGGGCTCTTTAGGACATAAAATATTCTGGGACGTAGAAGACAGGACTTCCGCATGACTGGTTTGTTATTAGTTTACTTTCCTACCCGAGAGAGAAATAAAAATACATTAAAATTGCCAAAAATTTGTATTCGTGAGTCCCGTACATCAACTTTCGAATCACTTCGTGTATAATAGTGCCAATGGAGGTCGCCCCCAGGCCGTTCTGTTCCGTTTCTTACAAACAACAATAACATGGCGGACGCGCGAATTTGTGACGCGGAAACGACACTAATGTTCCTTACATCCAGATCCTGAAATGAAGAAATAAAATCTTGGAAAAAATAGGCAAATTTGTCGAAAAACATTTTTCAAGTTTAAATTAAAAAGATGGCGACAGTGCTAAATTTGTCTGTAGCTTGTGGTTTTATAGCAATAACTAAGCAAACCTGGAGCTAGGCAAGTGCAGTTTGGTACGTAGCTAGACTACACGCACGCGTGTATATTACAAATATGGCGACGATGCGAAACTTGGAGATTATACTCGAGAAAACTTAATGCACACAAAACGCCTACCTACGTATAGAGCTAGATCTAACCTCTGGAAAATGTGACCAAGCGTCAGTGCTTGCAGCTGCCTCTGTGGTACCTGACCAGGATAACAGCAGTTAATTTTCATTCTAAGTTTCCTTAAACTAATCAACGACAGCACTAAAGCTTACAGGTCTTCCATGTAATTAACACCTTCAAGCTTAGTGTTTATTAACATACCGCCAGATTTAACATCTGAAATTGAACATTCTGTCTACAGACTGTGTTTGTGTTATACGTACAGTTCTCGAAAAGGGGGGGGATTTCTTATCTACACAGCATCAACTGATGTTTTATAATGGAAACGAAGTGTTTTTTACTTTGTGGTAAGAAATAAATCTGAATGAAATTCAGGTTAATCTAGGCCTTTGAAGAGGTAATGGATGGTGTCTAGGGATGTAGCATTTGTTTTCTCCTCAGTCGACCCATAAACTTCCCGACTTCCGGTATCTTCTCTAAAACGCGTCAGCAACTAGTAAGCTTACAGCAGTCCCATTACAGGCCTGGAGTGGCCCAGAAGGTTCCAGGAAGTTAAGGTTCCCAGATTTCGTGACAACGGCACAGGATGGTGGTAGATTGTCAGCCTTACGCACAGCCTTTACCCCAGGAAATGCTCCTGGTACTCATTTCTGTTAGAAGTTGAGTCGGCCCTAGGGCCGTTGTGCGATCGGAAGGATTTTATGTCAATGAAATTTCACTGACACCAGCTGGGATCGAACCAGCGACCTTCCGATTTGTAGCACCGCACCTTAACCACTGTGCTACCGCGGTCCCGTCAGCAACTAGTGGAATATAAAATATGTCTTATTTTGCACTAGTTCGCAGGAAAACGATGTTTTTTATTGAATGAAAAGAAGGCTTGTAATTTTACTGGAATGAATAACATTGCTCTGAGAGGCTTTGACTAAACGTAAGCATGTGTTCGGTGAAGGGAATTCATGTAATGCGTTGCGACGCAGATACCGTGTCTGGAACGTTGTATGCAGTGTTTGGAATGCTTGAGGTACGTGAATTAAGCCAAGTTCACTACAGCCTTGACATCAATTTTGGAAGTTACAAATGTATTATCACAGCAGTAATTGGAAGTTTCCACACAGGAACAATTTAACTGCATGTACTCTCTAGGTACATATTCTTTGTCCTGTTAAGGCTGTTGACACTGACACTATAATCAGAGTACTAATTAAATTCTCCTGCTGTCGACCCTAATACAATTAATGGATACGACGCCTCTTCACCAGACATGTGTCGGGGCACAGTGATGTAGCCGTGTATCGTGTGATGTACCCCTCTGCGCCTGCTTCCCTTTAACACTCCATATGTGTTCAAATGTATTAATTAAACCGTCTTTACACAACACATACAACAACAGTTGCAATTATTACAATTATTCAACTAAGCAACATGTTTCGGCCTTATTCGGCCATCATAAGGCTTACAAAACAGTGGTGTTAGTCAAGGTACATTCAGTATCTACTGTGGTGTTAGTCAAGGTACATTCAGTATCTACTGTGGTGTTAGTCAAGGTACATTCAGTAGCAACTGTGATGTTAGTCAAGGTACATTCAGTAGCTACTGTGGTGTTAGTCAAGGTACATTCAGTAGCTACTGAATGTACCTTACTAACACCATTGTTTTGTAAGCACGATGATGGCCGAATAAGGCCGGAACATGTTGCTTAATTGAATAGTTGTAATAATTGCAACTGTTATTGTATATGTTGTGTAAAGACGGTTTAATTGATACATTTGTTTACGTATACACAACGGGATGGAAACTATCCAATTTCCATCTGTGTTGTCCCTGTTCATCAGCTGGAAATTTTTCTGCATAAAATGAAATTGTTACATGCAAAGATCAGGAAAGTTGCGTAATCTCAGGCTTCCACCACGACGTAAATGAGATCGTCCTTCTGAGATGTTATGCAGCGTAAATCGGTAGTTACCGACGTTTCGGTACAACCCGTCTGTCCCAACTTACAGGGTCAAGCAGTCAGACATCCTGACCTTTAAACATGGTACATATAGGTTGTCCGAAACGCCGGTAACTATCGATATACGCTGTGTAACACCCCAGAAGAGCGAATATGTCCTCAGGAAGGTTGTTGGGCTGTAGCAATCTGCGTGTATTTAATGTATCTGACGTCACAAATTTCACGATTACATTCCCAGTAACAGAACTGACTCTCCAGCGTCCTTCTTCATAGTTCTACCTCTACGACGCGCTTCTCGTGTACTAACAATCAGAAAGAAATTATACATGTATATTTCACAAATAAATGTAGTTACAATGATATCTGTTTAACGTTAAATATTCAGTCACACATGCGCCTTTTTAACAAGCTAAAATATACTCTTCACCAACATTACCAATGAGATCAAACTTAGCACGTCACGGAGGGCAGGGCGTTTGGCATGCATCATGGGGTTGAGAAACGGTCATAAATTTTAGTCGGAAAACCTGAAGAGACTACTTGAGACAAGCAACGAGATGGCACTATTAAAATGTATCTTGAAAAAATATGATGTGAGGTTTTGGACTGGATTGGACTAAAGCAGGGCTCTTGTAAGGAAATGAACATTAGAGTTTCATAAAAAAAAAGAATAAGATTTTTTGAATACATGAGAAAATATCTATCATCTTCCCAAGGACTCTCGTCCACAGCTATAGTTGTTTGGTAACATCACGAGTCAACAGCAATGCCGTTGCTGCCATATTTGGCGTCTTTGTTCCATAGCGGCTTGCAGCACAACACTCATGTTGCAAACGTTTCAAAACAGAGTTCCGAACACACAGGAAAAGAAATGAAGACCTGATTCAGGAAAACGATAAATGATTATTGTGAGGACCACGTGAAACACGTGGATGTAAGCAAGACTGAAATGTCTTCAATGTTAAAACATTTGGCATATCCAGTTTCTATCCTGAACGACATGATCTTTCAATAAACGTACTTACATGAGAATTTCGTATAATTAATGGAATAATTTCCCGGAATTTGAATATTTTAACGAGAAAATACATTAATTTCAATACACATAATGTATTATAAAACGGCAGTTAATTTTACCTAATAAAGCAGTCCCGTTAGAGGCCTGGAGTGGCCCAGAGGGTTCCAGGAAGTTAAGGTTCCCAGATTTCATGACAACGGCACAGGATTGTGGTAAGATTGTCAGCCTCACGCACCAGCCGCCTTTACCCACAGGACATGCTCCTGGTACTCATTGCTGTTAGGGGCTGAAATTTTACCTAATATGAAAATAAAATTATTTCAGCTACCAAATTTGGAGAAGGTTTACAATAAGCACCTGAATCGACATTCGTTCCTCCGCAGTAGCAACATTCTTGCACGATTACAAGAGGAAGAATTAACCGAAATGATCAACAGGAAGTACATGGTTCCGCAAAGTGTTTGAATTCCACCTTGGCTCAAACACGACGTTGTAATTTATGTGCAGACGCCGGCGGGGCGGTCCGCACGGAAGTCGAAACGTGCACCACAGAATTTTATATACATGGGTCCGTGCATCGTGAATCGAATTTAATGATTGTCCAACAAGATGTGACTTATTCCGTTTATTACATTTCTGTAGGCAGATCTACATGTTTCGGGTGTTGACAGCCATCATCAGGAGCTCGTACAGCTGTAATTACAGCTTCTGGTACTGATTGACTGCAATGAGTAAAATACGCTGCTATTAATACTAATATATAGTTTAAAATTCTAGATTGGTCATATTGAATGTTACTAGCCTTGACGAATATGATATGTATAAAATAATGGTGGATGGTTAAAAGCAGTATTTTAAATCATGTACAACAAAATATAAAATATACAACAATATATATATATATATCATCATGTTCCTGAAGGGTTAGGCGTGTTTCCTGTTCCTTGATCCTCAAGATGAAGTTGGTCCCTCCATCTTTTCTTCGGTCGTCCTATGTTTCTTCGTCCTTTTGGTTTATATTGTAGTGCTTGTTTTGGTAGTATTTTATATATATATATATATTTATATATATACACATAATTTAGGTTATGTTGAAGTTCTATCGGAAAATGCAATAAACAAAGTCAGTTATTGCATTTTCCGATAGACTTTCAACATAATCTAAATTATGTGTACATATATATATATATATTGTTGTATATTTTATATTTTGTTGTACCTAATTTAAAAATACTGCTTTTAACCATCCACCATTATTTTATATATCATATTCGTCAAGGCTAGTAGCATTCAATATGACCAATCTAGAATTTTAAACTATATATTAGTATTAATAGCAGTATATTTTACTCATTGCAGTTAATCAATACCAGAAGCTGTAATTACACCTGTACCAGCTCCTGATGATGGGTGTCAACATCCGAAACATGTAGAGCTTTCTACAGAAAAGTAATAAACTGAATAAGTGACATCTTGTTGGACAATCATTAAATTCGCTGCACCACAGAACTGAGCCCGCAGTAAGCGCAATATGAGAAAAAAACTTCCATCTGAAATACTGTTTGAACTCTTTCACGCACGTTACATCACTTGTTACCCTCGCAGCGGTGCATCTGAGGTCTTCGTCATCCTGGATTACGGCGCCGCGTGGCTGGGTGATTGGAGTGTTGTCCGACGTTTCAAGAATTCCAAATCTTCATTGGACTTTCGACACTTGAAGATAAAATCACTATGCTGTCTCGAAATGTCGTACACCACACCAACAGCCCAGAGACGTGGGACCAAATCCCAGAATAAAGAAGGCTTCTACTTTCATCAAACAGCATAACGAAAAACATATACTTTATAAAAATATATTATTTATTCACTTCAAAAATGCAACAAATTTGGCCTATCGACTGTTTACCTTCTTTCTGCACCGCTGAAGATGGTCGACAGGTCAAAACACGTTACACTGTTCAAGTAAATAATTTATGTATTTTTATAAAATGTACTTTGTTGGTTATATTGTTGGCTAATTGACGTAAACGATAACAACGCATTAAAAAGTTACCGCTTTCTCTGTTTAAAATTTTAAATTATATAAACAGCGTTATTAAGGCACTTAAAACCGACTACTTTAACCATATAAGCCTAGTGGTTATTAGACCTATGTACCAACAGGTTTACCGTTCAGAAATTCCATGATAGTCTGCTCACACAATGAAAGTATGTGTTTTGTATGGACCTTAGAACAAGAGGCAATTAGACAGCATTAACTCATCGATTTTTATAATCGACATGGAACGTACTTACTGCGCGGTACGAATTGAATCTTTGCACGTAGTTCAGATTAATATCTGCCTTCAAATTGCTAAAATTCTCTCCGATAATTAATGTGACAAATGTTGGTGACAAAGAATTTTAACTTCGTTTTATTACTTCTTTTGGGTGATTCCTCGGCGTCTGAATTTATGTTCCCACGTTTCGGAACACAGATTCAGTTCCACCTTCATAGGTGGTGTAAGCAGCAGGAGTAATTCTTCCTGCTTACACCACCTATGACGATGGAGCTTACAGAGTGTTCCGAAACGTCGGCATATAAAATTGAGACCCAGGGGAATCACCCAAAAGATAGAAAACAACATTCAAAACAAGGTGAAAGTTTGAAATCAAGAATTTTAACTTCCTTTTCTCGACACAGTTCAAAAATCTGAAGGTTGACTCTATTGAATACCCGTTAAATTCTGTGGCAAAGGAACGGAATTCAGTTTGTTCTGTAAGATTCCTGAGGAAGGAACAAGAATGTGCAGTCTCTCCATAAAGCCACAGTGGGGGTTCAATCAGATGCTACTCCATCAGGCATGACAGAAAGATAAAACAAGTGTCAAATTACAGCAAAAACTCTCATAGTTCTACTTACAAAATTTCAATGTTGTGCAACACGTGGGCATTGAACTTCTCTCAAATATAAAACAGTTGCGTGGAGAATTCTTAGTATCAAATTATCACAGTTTTGGTTTGTAAGTGGCAAAGGAGTAGAGGGAGTAGTCAAGGTTAAAAGACGAGAGGTGGAATCTGGATGACCGTTACGTTACCAGTGCATAGAAAGGTTCAGTGTGTGCTGTGGATGGCAGAGGTTCGGTCAGTGACGCCCGTGCAACGTGCTTAACGAAGCAACGACAGCTTAACATTCTCCGATGGTACGTACAAAGCAGGTAAAGAAGACAGAGAATTCACCGGACACGAAACGTGCGTGGAAGTCGCCTGTTAACAACGATTTGGATTAAGTCATTCACACGAGTTACTTTCACAGGGCAAATAAAATAAAAACGTATCCATAAAGGCGCTAACCAGCTGCGGATGCAAGGACAAGTGTTTGAAGATACATCAGCGTTTTACAGTCTACAAGCTTCGATAGTGCACACTCGGCACAGATATTAATGGCAAAAGACATGACTGATCCAGGTACTTTCCATGGGATCTACAATGTTGAACAAACGTGAGTGCAGGTCCTGTAGGGCGGTGTGGCCATGTTTTGCTTTCAGATCATGCCCACAGATACATCAGGACAAATGGCCTTTGTCGAGTTTCTTGAAGAGCACTTTCCATGCAGGTAGAATGACTGGGGGTGTGTGAAGAGCGGTCAGAACTGTGAACCCCAGAACTAATTTCATGTGGCAAGCAAGCGGTTCACAGCAAGACCATCAAATATTTCTATCGTTTAAAGCAACGGATCAGGGATATTGTCGCGTCCCTCGTTCCATATTTCCTCAATCGCGTATGGTAAAAATTGCGTAGGCCTACGGCCTTCACGACTGCCAAACGACCAATGGTACATATACTGAAATCCAATGAGTATAGACGCAAAGTTGTGAGAGTTTTTTTTTTCGTTTTCCGGTTATTTCATATTTTCATCAGATCTGATTTTTAAACAGTAGTGGACTGAACCCCCACTATGATATTACGGACACACTGAACACGAACTAAGAAAGAAAGGAGATAATAATATAAACAACCAACTAGATGCAACAATAACAAATTTTATTGATAATGACAATCAACTCAACATGTTTCAGACGACAATTTCGCCCATCCTCAGGAGCACTTGACTGTGTTTACAGCTTGTGGTATAATGAACCAGCGATGCTGCCTGCTGGTGCCAACAGGCAGCATCGTCGGTGCTTTATACCACAAGCTGTAAACACAGTCTAGTGCTCCTGAGGATGGGCGAAATTATCACCCGAAACATCCTGAGCTGATTGTAATTATCAATAAAATTTGCTATTATTGCATCTAGTTGGTTGTTTATATTATTGTATCAATGATGCACGGTCACACAAACATCAGAGTAGGAAACATTTAAACATTAAGCAGTCCAGTAACAAGTAACGAAGGAAGTATCCACGCGTAAGGCTCGTTGGGAAAACTCCCACGTGCTTGAAAGGAAATAATTTGGCAGGAAGTTAAGGTAACCTTCTTCTGTAGAAGTCAGGTAAACTTGCGGATGAATAATTGATTCGCAAGAAGAAGACTGACAGAAATGTGTTTTCTTTGGCAACTATTCCAAAACGCCATCTTCCAATACCATGAAATTTAAATTCTTTACTTCCGTTTCTGAGTTTTAAAAACCTGATAAATATATGTCTAAATGAAGAAGCTAATTCCTCATTTCATACGATATTTAAAATTTGGAAAATATTATTTACAAAATCAAACGCCTTATTTTACAGTAATGTGTCATTTTCAAGCTAATTACTTCTTTATCAGGAACCACCGACTGACTCGCCCACAACCTGTTACTGGCTCAGGAAATTACATAGTAGCGGGCTCTTATAAGCATAGTAACGGAATTCAGGTTCTATAAAACGCCGACAACTTACTTACTACCAGCTTATAAAAGAAGCCAAGTAATGTGTGTAAAATGTAATTCTGAGGCGCGTTCGCGTAACCATTGTTACCGTGGAAGAGAACTAATCATTATATATCATATGTGTGTGTGTTTGTGTGTGTTGTTAGTTACCAAACATGTGAAGCGAGTTCTCCATATTATATTGTCATCTGTGGTCCGGTCCTTCTGTCACATTTTTCAACATAATCTCATAAACTGAATGATGTTTGAAAAAAAAATTACTGTATCTATTTTATTTTCTCTGCAATATCAGTCTGAAACATTTCTCGTTCTAAGAAGAATACAGCAAGATATTGTGTCACAGGTGTACATACAAACGTCTTCATGTAAAGTACCCGTTACTCTCGTCAGATTTTAACAAACCCTCAGTTTTCAAGACATTTTCGAGAAGTTCTCAAATATCAAATGTCATGAAAATGTGTCCAGTGGGAGTCGAGTTGTTCCATCGGGCGGACAGACACACATGACGTATCCAGTAGCCGTTTATTGTAATTTCACTAGCGCGCCTAAAACCTTCGTTCAACACAGTTGCTTATTGGTTGCCATACCAAGAATTTTGTGAAGAGTCTGTTCATTACGAAGTCCGGATAAGTTCCAAGCATGTGTAACGTAACACGAATATAACAAGGAAGCGTGCTCCCTTTATTGTCAGGAAAAAAAGAGTTTCAGAAATTTATCTCATTTGTCAGAAGCGTAACCGGTTTCGTGTGCCAGAGGACATCAGAGCCCTACATGGCGAGAGAGTTGCCATGAAAATATATTAGTACACACACTTTCGAAACGAAATGTGTTTCAAAATTGCTCACAGTTTCCCTGTTCGCCACACTGCCTTAATTACGCCTGAGCGGGCACTAGGCTTTGGTATTAGCCATGAGGCTTTTGGGTGTCATATGAGGCAAGAAGCCACACTGTCCTACGTGCGAGCAGCAACACGTAGCTTGACCACCTTGCCTTTGGGGACTTCGACTTACTTGAGCAATATGTACAGGACTTGGCCGAATCGGTTTTTGGGAAAGACCTCAGTAGGGTCACTCGTCGAAAAACTGAAGTCAGGTTGGCTTCAAATATGTAATGGATTTAAAATTAAATTCATAACGGATTTTGGATTTATCAAAGATGTGAACACACGGTTGAAATTTGAAATAAATGCGTGTATTTCAGAATTTTTATTCTTAAACGAGAGTGGAAAAAATCACAATAATTTTGTTATTCTAAAACGGCAGTACAAAAGTACAATAATACTTAAGAACGAATAATACATTACGTTCTCTGAATGATTTCCAAACTTTGTATTAATAATCCATCTTTTCACCTCCTATCTAACAAGGCAGGAAATGTACGTGCAACACAACATCGAGGACTGTTCGCACAACCTTTGTTGCAATACGAATGGAACAATGCGTTCCTTTTATATTGTTGATTTACATACGCACTGCCAACAATGTAACAAATAGTTATACCGTTGTCATGGAAACACGAAGAAGCGTAATCTGCAACAGTGTGAAACACACGCAGGTCTACGTGCAAATTATCCGATAATGTTTTCAGGATTTAACCATATCCGGGGTTTATGGACAGATTTTCGTAGCAGGCCTATCAAATTAATTACACGAAACCCCGTCCAGTAGGAGCCGCTATGACGTAAGCGGTGAGACAGAGGGATGGACGGAGATGACGAAGCTAACTGGCGCCTTTCGCGACTTAAGCAAATGGGCCTAAATACCCATACCCTAATTGATTATTATATTTCCCCATTGTATACAAAACACTATTAAAGTAATCAAGTCTACATACAAGGTGCCCGATATTCTTGCCCAATTTTAACCAAATCTGGAGCTTCTAGACAAATTTTCGTAAAAGTGTCCAATGTCAAATTTAATGAAAATGCGTCCTCTAATACCTGCAGTCAGACAGGCAGACGGACACACATGAAGATTCTAATAGTTGCTTTCCTTAATTATCTGAGAGCGCCAAACATAAAGACTAATATACACGTAAACAACGCTGTAATTAGGCTCCCTGTTATGAATCTCATCGTTGAACCGTGCATTTCGTAAAATCACTTCAAATATTAACCAACAAATGCACCTATATAACTTTCATCTAAAACACTTTAAAACACATTAAACTACTCCGACATGTTTCGATCTTTTCAGATCATCGTCAGGGAGTTTCGTCGTTCCTTGCTAAAGTTATTACATATTCACGATTTAGTTCGTTTTTGTAAAGAAGGTGTTGTGGCAGCATATCATGTTGTGTAGAAATCTGTTGTAGAGAGTGTAGTTGGCTAGGTGTGCTTCGTATGCTGCGTACGCAGCATACGAAGCACACCTGTATATATGTCGTTCGGCGGCTAAGGGTTAATGGTGGTTTAACTCGTTTGAGGAGCCATGTAGAGTAATATAATCAAAACTTATGTTTTCACGCTGGTTTACGTATCGCCGACGCAGACTGAAATAAGAATGGAAGAATAAATGCTACAGGCGTACCTATACAATCAGTATAAGAGCTTAGGCACTCAGAAAATATTCTGCACCATACAGCCAGTGCATGTAACACACACAGAATATACAATGAGGCATGAAACAATTGTACGTTCCACATCCATTATGTATTTAATTGAGACCAGCCTCGTGGTCTAGTGGTCAGAGTCTCTGACTACTAATCATGAGGTCCCGGGTTCGATTCCCGGCTCTACCGTGGGAATTTTCCCTGTAGGGGAGGATTCCCGCGGTGACCATGGTCTGGGTAGGTTAGTAAAAAAATTAGGTTTAAGTAACCTCCTGGCACTACATCCTCCTATATCACCACTCACATCATCGGGACAACGTAACCGCGCCTCATGGGCGTCCCAACCTCAGAAGTCGGTTACACTTCTGCCATGCCCAGGAGAGAAGACCAC
>Ga0123357_10004640_pt1 | contig 16210 bp, 10 predicted proteins | sample TergutEmb28metaG_FD_89873 | JGI IMG/M metagenome (GOLD analysis project Ga0123357, IMG submission 89873) | Embiratermes neotenicus P4 segment gut microbial communities from Petit-Saut dam, French Guiana - Emb289 P4 | ecosystem: Host-associated > Arthropoda: Insects > Digestive system > Gut ... | reverse complement strand
ATAAAATGTGAATAATACAGGAACCAAATATGTTAGATTTATGAAACAAACTGCATTTTGAAGAGGAAAAAACGGAGAGTATATACCATGTTTAAAATATTCAGTACCTGTATTTGTTGAATATATAAAATGCAACGTTTAGAGGTTAGCGGTGCGGTACGACCACTATAGTGGTTGTTGGGCGTCAAAGGGTTAATTCAGAGTTTATAAGTTCCACAGATACCCCTTCCATGAACAGTGCTTACAGTACCCAGTGCAACACAAACTTCCAACTAACCAGTTTCTCGATTCTTGAAGACTACACAGGCAATGGTGAAGAGACGCTCATGGGGCAATCCTTCTTCATTCACCATCTCATAGCTTGGTGGAGGCCAACGACGTGACATGCACATTTCTTGTAGCGTTCCAATTGGGTTGCCCGGAATCTTGTCATCATAGGGTGATATTATTTCAGTTTTCCTACCAATGAAATATAAAGTACTTAATAAACTGACATCTTCAAACTTTCCTGGTGGTTTATGTTTATTTTTGGGTGTTGTGGTCTGCCAATGTTTTGGAGAAATTACCAGCCTACCCTACGGGTTGAAGTTACCACAGTTACCAGCTGCACAGTTACCATGTCCACATACCAGTTACCATTTAAGTCAGTACCCCTGTGCTAAGTGAGCAGATGTAGAGCATTATTCTATTCATCACAGATAAAATATGGCAACTCTTACACTTCAGGAATAGTGCTGTTAGTGCCAACACCCGAACCATCTTCTTTGGCACCAACAATCATCTTATCCAGTACAGCTTTTGCAGCAGCATGCTTAGCCTCCTTTTTTGACCGCCCCGTTCCCATAGCTGTGAACATGATCATACCACACATGAAGTAAAACCACCAAGATTATTGTCTGTGGGAAGTTATGTCACGTAGAGTGGCAGACAGTACCAATAAGGCACAGGTGAATGTGTCTCTGCTTATGAAGCACCATGTCATGGAAGTGGATGTACAGATCCACATATTCTTAATCTCTTAAACAGAAGAAGTGAGAGGTCAGTTTCATACATGGCCCAAATTACCTTCAAGGAAAAAGCCCCTAGTACCCACCTGACAGTAGGCTGAGTGGGTCCCACTGCTGCTCCGCACAAAAGAGAAAAATCCCTACCTGTCAGGATCACTTCAATAACAGAATGTCAAAAGGCACTCTGTTGTTGTAACCCAAACATAATAACGCTGCAACTTAAAATTCATCACCATGAGAATCTGACTGCATGCTAATTCAGCCTCACAGGATTCTAACGGTGCCACCTTACAGAAAGCTTGTCTGGTGTTCTGGACACTTCCCAATTTTTTCAGGTTCTTTTTTCCCCCTCCCCCATGCCACTCTAAAAACTGAGTCTGTTTTTGTCTTCAGCCAGAAGAGGGAAGAAAGATCCTATTGAGCAGCAATATGAAAGGGTCGGTCTCCATCACTGATCCAACAACCCCACAAGAATAGCATCCCCCTCTCCATTCCCACCTAAACATAAAAAAAACCCACTTTTTGTAATGCTTTATGAAACAACACACGACAATAACCAGTGCCCAAAAGACTAGTTATGCTCACAGTAATGGTCTAATTTATAATACAAGCTGAGTTCAAAAGGCCCGTTTATATCACAAACATATTTCATAGTCATTAAGGTCAACTGACAATTATTTCCTGAAATTTAAATCATTTTTATAGACTTGGGACACTTCAAAATTTTTAAAAGAGATAAACTATACTAGGGATTCAGGAAGTTCTGTAGCATATCAGGTGTTCACACAACATTCAGTTACACACATCAGTACATACTCTGAGCAATCAGCCTTCATGTCCCAGGAGCCATAACATTACATGCCATAAGACAGCAATCCTCAGAGTTATGAACACAAGAACCACTACCTCACATTATTCATTCTAAACAGTGACTTACCTCATCATACATTATCACTCTACTTAACACTGTTACACATTTACAACTGCATAGCTTCCCATCTAATTCTCCACCTTATCAGGTACTACGATACAACTTAATCCCAACTGTATTATTTTCCTCTCTAATCCTCCACCTTCTCTGTCTCAACAGGCATTAAAATATTACCGAATCAGAAATGCATAGCTTCACATCTATACTGTTTGCCAACACATACTTTACTATTCATTACGTCTGGCAACAACCACATCCTTCCACGCCCCTTCCAATTCATTATTCATCAATAATCCATCAAACAATGTGATAAGACTTTTGCTATTTGAAGTGTAGTTAAAGCACACATTTAAGAACCCAAATTCTTAACAATATTGAGCAATAAAGCCAGACTCTTTCATCCTCATACATACCCACCACATCTGCAACTGTAACACGGTACCGAAATGTTGGTTCATGGATAGCACCTTCAATCTGAACAAGTTCATATTTTGGTGTTGTCCCACGTCTACTCAACAGTTCCTGAAGCACTGACACTGGAGTTTTTCCAACAGCTGCAGACATTGTCTGAAAAGAAAGGCACCACCATAAACTCTTAACAATTTTTTTTCAGGATCTTCAGAATATATATAGAGTTGCACTTATTTTGTTCTTAACCTGAAATGTGGCAACAACTACAATTATTGTACTCCTGTACAGCATTATGGCTCTAAGAATAGGTGTTTTGTTTCTTGGTTTCAACATTTACTGTTCACCATTCATAATGGTTCGGGCTAAGTTGAATCACTCCTCCCCCATTCCATAGTTCTAACTGACTACCTTTCTTTGCACCCTGCCTATGTAACCGACATACATCCCCACGCAACTCTAACCTTGACGATGGAGGCAGCATGTTTCATTTCATTTTTCATTTCATTTATTCACATTCCGTGGATCCATACAGGATTACAAAATCCATAGGGATATGGAAATAGTCACATTTGACTAGTACAGTATTAGACGTAAAAACTTGACATTAAATTATTCATATATAACAGCAATAACAACAGAACACCAATGCAAAAAGTACAAGAAAGCACTTACTAGCTAAGAAAGTAATCTATGTATCACTTCATAGCAGTCCGTAACATAGAGTGAGTCTGTTGGATTACATACGTCAAACATTAAAGTACGTTACAATTTTATAATTATATAATAATACAATTAAATACTTAGAATAATAGAATAGAATAAACAATTCAATAATTACATAATAAAAGTTAGATTGGTCAGTTATTATTACAATACTAATTAAATGATAAATTGAAAACATCTGATCAAGTTAATACGACAATTATAGAGTGTTACGTGTTACATGTTGGGTAATTGATAAATATGGAACGTTTGTGCAATAGTTCTCAAAGATCCAGAGATCAGACTGCATTAGCTCTGATAGAATTTTTCTAAATTAGGATTATTAATTGAGAAACAATCGAAAAATTCTTGGATTGTGTAAAATGACCCCTCGAGTAGAAACTTTTTTAATGTTGATTTGAACCTCCTTATATTTTTTGATAAACATTTTATACCAGGCGATAGTGAGTTGAAGGCTTTAGCTCCTGAATGATAGATCCCTTTTGGACTTTAGTCAGATGCACTGCAGACAGATGTAAATCAGAGCAGTGCCTAGTATTAACTGAATGTACTGTAGAATTGAGTGTAAACATATTTATATTTTTTACAACAAAAAGTAGAAGAGAAAATATATATTGCAAATAAAAGGGAAGAATACTCAGTTTCTTGAATAGTTCCTGGCAGGATACATTGTTACTTACTCCCATGATGATTCTAATTGCTCTCTTTTGTAATTTAAAAATAGTGTCACTATGACTAGAATTTCCCCAAAATATTACACTGTAGGACAGAAGTGAATGAACATTAGAAAAATAAACATGTTCCTCCAGAAGACTGGTATCCACCTATAAGACTACACTATGCTACAATCCAGAACTAAATCATAACTAATAACTACCCGGTACATTTCGCTGTACCACAATAAACCCCTCACCATACGCAATTAAAAACTAAAGGTAATTATTACGATGTTACAGAAAAGTCGCCATAAATACGCTTGTCTGCCATTTTCTAACGCCTGCCTATCTGCTGAAATGCACAAAATTACTTTATTATACGACCGATCTGCCTTACAAGTCTACTGCTGAACCTGAAAGGCAGCACAAGGGCCGGTGCATACTTCTAACCTACGAAACTGGACATCCAGCACAAAAGAGAAACATTTTCTCTTTGGGTCCATGCTTTGGTTTAATTACCCCACTTTTACTGACGGTGCAAGATAATTAAATTCAATTTAGAAAGTAACTTATTTCGGAGTATGACCGGTGCGTTACTTATTTCAAATGCTAACAAGCCGTTCTTCAAATGACACTGAATACATAGCTATTACGGCTAATTTACATAAACGTTGATTAAACAATTTTCACAGCTTTTTCACGGAGTACAAATGGGCCAGCCACACATAACAGTACATACATACAAGATATGTGTGTAAATGGGAAGGTTGCGATTACCGGGTAAATAGACGCCCGTGACTCGTAATCGATCTACAGCATGTGCTTTCATGCAACTTACTTACGACAAAATTTCAACAATTACAAATAAACACAATTCTCATAACAACAACTCACCACTGGGACGCGTATGGATGGCTTTACTATCACGTAATAAAACGATTTTAGATTTTACGTTACAAACGCAGCAGTACACACGCCAGGGCTCAGTTCGAACAGTATAACTAATGCATCACCTCCAACCATGGATCAGTTTTGTGCTGCAGCAGGGCTGTCATCTATCAAACGCACCAACAACAGCCAACTTCGGAACTGAAATTCCCTCGTCTTTCTCGTTTATTATACGACATAACGAGGACTGGAGAACTACTACACTCCTGCACAAAAACTGAACTGTGGTATTATGGTTAGAGCGACAGCGGAAAGCTATTTTTCCTTGTACCAAAGCGTTTAGATCGGCTCTGGAGCCTACCCAACCTATTAATCAGTGTCGGAGGCATTTTTCTCAGTGATAAAGCAGCCAGGACGTGAAACTGACCACTCATTTCCAACTCGTGCTCATGTCACGGATATGTGGAGCTGTACCTCACACCCCCACATCCTTTCATGATGTTCATAAAGACAACTATACCTTATAATATACCATTCTAACAGTTACGAAATAACAGTTCTGCTCAAAAGACGCACCAAAATAATTCGCCTTTCCTGTTGTCGAGAGGCTAATGATTATTCAAAATATCAATCCTATCAATTGCAGGGGTAATTTCTCTGAAACTCGACTCCATGGGATTTTATTTCCAAAACAGAATAGTTGTCCCCCCCTACCCTCCCCCGGCCACAAAGGTTTAACGATCTTATTGATTTTAACTTCATCTTACAACTGTTAATATTTATAAAGCTGCAGTTTCTTTATTTTATTTGTCTACACATTTTAGTTAGTGCACGTAGGTGATAAGAAAACGTCGCGATCGTAGTTCACGAGTACTAATCTCAGATCTAACATGCTTGTTCAGATTAATTATAACTGCGCCAGATTTTCACAAGAAAATTTAATTCATTCTAGCCATGTATGTAAAGCACCTGCGAAAAGCGACTACTGGATTCGTCATGCCTGTCTGCACGGAAGATTTCTCTTCCCACCGAACAGATTTTTTTACTGGATCCTTTTTTCTTTCTAAGACTTGTTGACACATTCGAATTTTGGTAAATTCTGATTGGACTTTCTGACCTATAAAGATGACACCACCACGCTGTCTTGAAATGGTAGGCACCAAACTTCCAGTAATGCAACAACATATTCCACAGACTTCAAAGCTAAATATGCTGTCTCAAAGTACGCGCTGAAAATCAGAAACTCCTGCCTATGAAGTTTTACTATTCAAAGTTCGTGCACTCAGCTTTGAATCACATGGATGAGGAACAAAACAACATACCTACGATTTTTCTCCTTGTTGCGATATCCGAGGTTCTCATACTGGGAGCTACGGACATCATGGTGGTATCTTAAGGGGTAGTGTTACCGCCGTCAGCCAAGGGGAGGCAACGTGGGCAGCAAAATAAAACCTTCAGTGAAAAAAAAAAATTGCGCTAAAAAGTTCAAATTATTTAAGTACTATATAAGCATTTTTTTAACCCTTTAAACACCGAGTTAAATCCCATCTGCCATTTGTTAGCATTAGTAGGAGCTCACCCTGTTCTCCATCTTAGCAGGATTAGGAGCAGCTACATTACTGGATATGAAGATTACTGTGTTCTGGAATGCAATGCTGTGTAGTTCTGTGAAGAGCTGGAGGCTGCAGGTTCCTCTGAAACATCAATAACTCTCTGCCACACTACATGGCATCTCAACCCACAGCACAGCAATCTTTTTTCCTAGACAAAGTCACTGACACAGATCACTGATATGAGTGGTTACAAGCTAGGTAACTTCCATTCATAGACAGGTTTTGTTTCTCCACCACACGCTGACCAGCTATAGGGCTCACCCATTTGTTACGTATGTGTAGAGGTGACCTATCACGTAAGTTAAGGTATTTCAGGTGTATACAACGTTATAACTAAGCGAACTTTAAACATAATGTGTATTTGTAGAAGTTTATATTTGTTACATACTACTACATTAGCATATTATATATAACTCTTATGGCAAGAAAGTTGTCAAAACCTGATGGCCGCCACAGGCCGAAACTGTAGTTTTCCATTGCTAATAAACACCATCATTTAGCCATATATTTATAGTTGTGTTTTTGACTGAATTTACCTCACCTCAGTTTGGGCATTGGGTAGTGTTATTGTAGATCCGACGACCCGTATCCTGCCTAACAATAATGTTCTTTTTAGGGCAAGTGTTCCAACTGCCTCATGGGAATTCTTTGCACAATGCTACACCCAGAAGAACATGTGATCTAGAGTCATCCTCATCTCGACAGACTTCCACCATACTACAGGCTCCTGTCCACCACTTGTATCCCACATTTACCGGACAATACACCACCATCGTCACTGACTTGTTTACTCTATGTAAATTGTGTGAATTTCTTATCCACACCTCTACCACCTCCCACCACTCAGGAATTCTGACTGTCCTATGGCAACTGGCCCTTCCCTGGAATACAACACACTCATCCAATAAATAGAACTCTTTTGTAAAGGCAAACTGACTGGAGTGTGAAGCTATCTACACATGATGTGAGGGATGGGAATGTAACGTTTACCTCCACTCTATTATGCTTGCACTGTATGGGACTTGGGCAAGGTATGAGTTCATGGAATCCAATACTGTTGTGGGTACGTACGCCTAGCCACCACAAGTCAAAAAACTATGTACATTCAAACACAAACAAATATGTATCTTCCTTGATGCTGATGACTACTCAGTATTGGAATAACAACATACAGGATGTTGTTAAAATATTAATAAATATTATGCCTGCTTTTGAAGGTTGCTCTTTCCATTCATTAAATTACAAATGAGTTTAAAAATTCTGAAACTTAGCTTCATGGAGAAGAGTTTGTCTTGAGAGGCTAATATGCTCCCAGCTAATATAGAAATTTCCAGTTTTATAGAACCTGAAGGTACACTACCATGTCCAGAACAGCCTACTACTGGTCCCTACTCTACACCACATGAATTTAGTCCATGCCCAGCTGCCCCATTCCTTCAATGCCCATTTTAATATCTTTTCATCTCTCCCTAGGTCTTCCATATAGTCGCTTTCCAAGTTTTTCCACTAAACACTATAAACACTTCTCTTCTATGCATGCCACAGTCCTCCTTGCCCACCTCATCCTCTTTCATGTGATCATCCTAACGAACATGTGGCTATAGTATGAATTATAAACCACTTCAATATGCAATTTTCTGCAGTCCCTGTTACTCATACCTGCTAGGCCCAATAATCTCCTCAGCATCCTGTTCTCAGATATCATCTATGTTCTTCCCTTAGTGTAAGTAACCAACAGCAGTCCCCTCTGATTTGATGCCATGCAGTGTGACAGGGTTACCAACCGTTCAGAGGAATATAATACCTCCATCTTTGGGACTCAGTATGTGGGTTGCCATTGCCTACAAAACATTGGTAGCCATTTACTAAACTAAAGACTCCTACGTCCCAGAAGACCATACAGTCTTCAACTTACACATATATGTAAACACAAAATTTCAGAAATAACTGTATAAAATTTCATGCCCTCTAAATAGTACACTTTTCATCACATTTCTTCCCAAATATGACAGGCAAACAATTTAATATAAAGAAACTACAAGTAAACACATAAAAAATAATTTATCACTTTCCACAGTGGACATATTTTTCCAAGTAACATCATAAATAGGTTACAATGTAATATTAAAGCTTTTACAACATCTGATATCTCACAATTTCTTGTAATTATGCGTATCTTCATCAACAGCAATAACCTTAAATATTTAAATCACTACATTCATTAAATAATACATAAAAGTTGTTGGCATATATGATGTGCTGTCTTGTAACTGGCTAATGATGATCAGCAATCTCAAATATTCAATTTTCCAGTGCCATTACACACTGCACATGGCAACACATTTACAGTGTATTGCATTTCACATGGATTTTGAATGGGCAGGTGCATTTTGAAGAATACTGTCCACCTGATTTACCACCAGCAATAATTCACTCAGCTTGGTATGATAAGCACTCAAAATATTTCCCACACAACTACAGGCTAGGACAGCTTGGTCAGTACAGTGACTTGGCTTGAAACATCAATGTCCAGGGAATCAGGGGGTACAGAGAATTTTACCTTTGTAATCATGTCCAGACCAGCTCATAGGCCCACACAGCCTCCCATTCAATTGACACCAGGACCTCTTTCCTCACAGGTAAAGTAGATATGGCACGACGCCAATCATTCACCTCCACGATGCCTAAGATTACAAATGACTCAAAGTACACTTTCACAAGTAAAGGCGTGCAGTGTGCTGCACAGACAATCCCTTGTATTTCTTCTTGTACCTGACCACCTACAACAGCTTTATAACTGAACATCTCTATGCAGACAAACGGACAAATACTTCCAAGTGCAATGCCTTACCTCGTGGATTACGGAATACACAACATGTAGGTGGGCCATGCTGTCCTGTACAGTTATAGACCAAGTCACCTACGCATTACCCAGTATAAATGTTATACGTTGAATTGAATCCAATGCAAGTATTTTTATTAAACTCAAAATTCTCTTGCATTGAATGTTATACTTTCATGTACAATGTCAGAATTTCAGCTGAATAGCATATTTACATTATTATCAAATTCTTCTCTAACATATAACAGAGACAGAAGTTTAACTGGAACCAGAGTCAGAAGAGAAACTCAGTTTTAATGCCTTATATCAGATTTTAGGTTCTCACAGCCATAGACATCAAGATTAATGTCTTCTGGAACACAAAATCGTACAGCCCGGTAGATGGTATCAACATTTTGGAGGAGCTTGTGTCCTCCAGTCTACCCTAAAGACAGAATGAGCAGGTTCCTCCTAGATGCGGATATCTACCAAAACATGAATTCAGGTAGTGCCATCAGAATGCATATAATAAGACAAGAGAAACAGCAATGTGGTTGGGCAACACCCATGCAGTTTTACCTTTCTGCATATGGTCCAATCAAGTGGTCTCATCCATCTGTGTAACTACCTAACTACCTAAGAGGACATAACATTGTTCCAGAACATATGTAAAGACACTAGCATAGGCGTACCAAACTACATAGTACCACGGCCCCAGAAGTCTGCCATCTTGACACCTACACTGCTGACACAGAGAAACTCTCTATGTGCTACTGGTGGTCTAGCAAGTAGGCAGTAGAAGGAAATTTTTAACTAAAGAACAAGCAAGTGTATCCTTGTGGGGTGACATTAAAGAGAGGGGGTTTTGTATTCACATGCCTGTTTGCTGTCTATGTGAATGCAATGTACTGCAAATCTGGCAATCATCACCTATACAGCACAGCAAACATGGGGCACACTTAATAGTTACTGTCAATTGTCTTCGAATCAGGGAGTTTAAGCACATACTGCAAATGACATAATGTGTGTACTTAATAAATACCCCACATTTCTTCCAATTTTTTCTCTGAACTGTACAGTGAAATATTCACAAGTGTGTACTCAGGCGAAGAAGTAAGTACACTTACAATGAATAATGTGTACAGATGATTACACCTATGTAATAAAAGTGTAACATACGTGAAGTTTCACCAAAGTCTGGTATCTAATTTAGGGCCATAAATATAGCAGTTCTTAAGGTTAAAACAAGTCAAAATGTTTTTGATACATTAATGTAAGTCTACTATGGCAGCTTCACCAAAAGCAGTCCATTTCATGCAGACACACATGGGGACACATGTAAAAACTACTGGCTGCACTTTTGTTTCAGCACACCTAAAAAAAACTAGATATTGTACAGAAATTATTAAAGTTATAGACAAAATAAAATACCGGGTGATTAAAAATATGTTAACCTCGACGTTCGGTTTGTGTTATATTTTCAGTGCTGAATAAACACTTTGAATGGCAAAAGGAAGAATTAGTAGTAAAATAGGGAGTTTGTGCAATGGGCAGAGGAAAGGACGAAGGCTGTACTGTGTATGGAGGTGTACCAGTCTGTAACAGTACAGACTGTATGAGGCACTGTATCCATAGCAAAAGATTGAATCCTGATGTGTCAACATTTTTAATCACCCTGTATATGTAAGCACATGTTTACAATGAGCTGAACAATGACCAACAGCAAAGTTGTCTATTTTGTTTGTTACCATAAGTAGACAAACTGTATGACTCACTGCCTTCTTCTAAGAGAACTGAATCTAACAGCACGATCAGTATGCAATCAAACATTTAAATAACAACAGAATGAATGAATTACATTTTTTGTTTGGTGATTCATAACAAAGTGTTCATTGTGAGCGGACGGTCACCACATTTGAGCCATTACACATCTAGAAAATGCATATTTGTGCTGACAGCTCTAGCCTGCTTCAATTCTGTTCAATCACTGAATACAACATATTTCATTAAATATATATTTTCACACTCAATGAACAATTCTTGTTACTTGAAGATTCTTGATTCCTACATTAGGCCTTCTGAACTTCAACTATATATACACAATTGTTATAATTGATACATGCACTAGGTAATGTACATGGTTTGCCCACATTGTAGTACTCCAGGCAAGTTTAATTATAAATGACATAACTGAATGGCACTTGGCAGGGCAACTTGGTTGGAAGCAAGACGAGAAAGCAGGTGTGCCATCACAAACATATATAATTGCTGTTGTATCAGTCATTCTAGTATCAAGAATCACATCAGTGGGATAATTATCTAACATCATACACCACTGAAAAAGTCACTTATACATTCCAATCTACGTCCATTAATTATAACTTAAAAAAGAAATGAAACATTCTGTGCAAGGATGCACTGATACGACCACAGGAATCAGTCATCCAAATGACAACCACGAATGATGCATATTATAAGTAACAGCTATAGCAGAAGTTCAGTTGATGAAAAATTTGTCCAATCAAACACCGACAAACGGCTAAAACTGTATACACAACCAAAACTGTGAACAAGAGGACTATGAGAAAACTGTATCAGGGATGTAAAGCCGTATAGCCTGGTAGAAATGTACCAACATTTTCAAGAAACCTGTTGCCTCTATTTTCAAGGTAGAAGAATAAGGAACGTATGGAAAAACATGGTAAAGATACAGGGATAGCCAAAAAAGATGTGGCTCTGTAAGTGAACCAGTGGAGGCTAGTGGAATAAAATCACTTTACTCCATACATGTTTTTGCCTCATTCTTCCTTGGTCCCACCAGCTAACGCTGGTTCAATGAAAGATCCATGCACTCTATGTCTGTCCGTACACCTTCTTATATCTTACCCTCAAAATAAAGGCAACAGATTCTTCAGAAGGGACAGTAATTTCCTATAAGATTACAAGGTGTCACAGCCCACCAGACAGTATTCTTCACAGTCACCAACTTACACAGATCCAAAACTGATCACTAGGTAAAATAAAGTTGCAGGTGGGGTGAAAAAGCAGTTTAGAGGTTTCGGTGAGGTGGGAAGTGGCTGATACTGTTGGTGTGATGAGAAAGAAGCTTTGAGGTGCTTAGTATGGTGTAATAATGATTGAGAGACTGTTGGTGAAGTGATAAAATGTCTTTCAGTTTGCTGACAAGGTAGAAAATGGTTTAGAGTTTACAGGTGTGACACGTTGGGCTCTGAAGGTTGTTAATGAGGCAAAAAAAAAAAAAATGGACTTGAGCGGTAATACTGGACTTTTAATAACACAATATCCACCATCTTGTGTTTTCTTCCTGGAGGAAAGTTGTTGGGAAGGAAGGAGACTGCAAGGGGAAGTAATATGGAGGCAACTAATAAACTAATTCTGTGGGAACTTATCACCTACTGCAATACATTTCAAGATTAAAAGATCAAAACTGCTGGGCCAATCTTCAGTTATGTTAAAAAAATAAATAAAAACAATAAGCACTGCCAAAAAAAAAAAAAACAACTGATTTACAGCTATGTCTAAAAATCCGTACGGACAGCACGTAAACAAACTACTGCTCCTGAATTACAAAACCTTGCCCCAGTAGAACTAACTGTTGCTTCAGCAATGCAATTACATTTCTAGCAAATTAATTCATGATGCTGAAGTACAGCAATACTGCATATATCTGCTGTTTGTCTGGTGTCTCCAGATATGGCTTGTGCCATTTTCTATTCATGCCTCAGTACATGGTATGTACTGTGTGTTTAGTCATACTGGGTGTTGTCTGCCTACTGTCTCCAGATGTGTGGTCTGTATTCTTGACATGGGGAATGCCTTAAAATTTGTTAAATATACAATTATGGACAGCCATGATGGGGCGATTAATTCTAAGGAGTTCTCAACAGGTTTCCACACTTCATCCAATGTCTGGTATTTCCGCCCAAACGAAACATTTTAGACAGTACGTCTGTTTCCTTCAAGTGGTGAGAAAATGATGAAACACCTATCAGTTGGGCCTACTACAAGTTCATCTTGATCAACTATACTGTCCAGTAATTCAGGGTGGCTTACTCTAAAGAATGCAACTGAATACTACCTCACCAGCTTCGAACCTCAGAACAAAAACAGAATCATTTACCAAAGCATAGTATTCTGTTTAGAACAACATACAATGGACAAAGTGTTCATGAAGCCCTGTAACATGAATGAAAGGTAATACTGAAATCTCTGGTGCAGCATGTAAGTAATAAGTCTTAGTAATATAAGGGGTGCACCACTTGAAAGAGCATCAATAGTGATTATAATGGTGTCAGAACAATCCTGACATATTCCTGCAATGCAATGCACTTGCTTCATATGACCTGTCACCACACTAAGGTTTTACAGTATTCCACAGATCACCTTCTGAAAGGAAGGGATGGATGCCACTGCACATCTCAGCTATGCAGAGGGAACAGACCACAAAAAAATAACACTGTCATAAAACAATTAACCTTTTGGCGCCGGAATAATTTTTTAAATTTTAGCACACACTGTATATAAAATGTGAATAAAATAGGAACCAAATAAGTTAGAATTATGAAAGAAACTGCATTTTGAAGAGAAAGAAACGGAGAGTATACACCATGTTTAAAATATTCAGTACCTGTATTTGTTGAATAAATATATAAAATGCTACGTTTAGAGGTTAGCGGTGCGGTACAACCACCATAGTGGTCGTTAGGCGTCAAAGGGTTAAACAAAATGAGAACAGCCACATGTTTTCCATTTTTGTGAATTTGATTTCAAAAATAGTTTCAAAGAACCCTCAATTACGCACTTCTTTTCCAAGCAACATATTGTGTACTTCAAGCACACTGGGAACCACTGAACTGCAGTAAACCACGTTTAGGTGATACCACGGAAAGAAGTACAGTGAACTGACCCCTCTCCTTACCTCACTCGAGCTGCTACATTTTCCCCTCCACCATACTTCCTTCTATTCCCAGCCAGTCATCACCACTGCTGTTCACACGAGTATCAGCAGTGATAACATTCACTAGCAAAGAGTGTCTGGGCTGTTTGGAACAGACCACAAATGAGGCTTCAGAGTAATAAAGGAGACAGCTGGGGGAAGCCCTGAGCAATGGCACTGCTAGACTTTTCAATGCCCAGGCCAAATAATCACAGTGGCCACCCCTAACTAAAACTATGAATTTAAAAACATCACAATGAATTATTGAATTTTACATTACTCAGCTCAGTAATTTAAATTTTACTGAGTGCATAAAACCAATTCTTTTCATTGATAATATTCATCTTGCCACCCCATGCACTTTTCCACCGCACGTGGACACAGCATTCACCCCTCCGCCCCCATGCAACCCATTGAGCACCATCATCCTCACCTGGGACTTCTTTTCATACCCTAGTTAAACATACGCTGCAGATACCCACTCAACCACATTACGCAAAGTTCGTATAGCAGCCATCCAATTACTTATATGCTACAATAATGTAAAACGAAAAGCACAGTTAAGAAAATATTACATCACCTACCAATTTCTTTAGAAAAGTATGTTTTTCAGTTCTTCAAAAAATAAGATGATGTGTGACATCTTGAAGGAATATAACTTGTGGAGTAGCCAGCCTCCAACTACAGCAAAATATAACACATGTCACTGGGCTACTAGATCAGGAGACAGTCGCTTCATGCACTGAATTATCAGATAACTACGACATTATATCCGAACAGCTATCTTGTGCCTTCATGTGTAAGTTCTAGTATTTTCCTTGGATATGGTAGGTGATACACCATTTTCAGACTGCTGTGCTTATTCATCCACTTAGCTATGTATTAGTCCATCACACGATGGGTACTGTTGCTTGTTAATAATTACGTCACTGACAGTCTACAGTGACAGCAGAATACTCCGGTGTCTGCAGTGATTACATAGATCATATCTGCCAACATTAAAATTAGAAAAATTATAACAAACCATTATAGCACATTTCAGACTTCAGACAAATTCACCAGCATTCAATCTGGTGGCAATAGTGTTATAACTGCAACATCTCTCATCTTCAAAAACCTCATTACAAAGACTCACAAAGAGTGGGAATAATTTATGCAACAGATGCACACCAAGGAAGAGTTGTTTTAAATTCAAAATATCTATTCGCATCTTCTCTTTTTTCCTTTCTTTTGTTACTCTTTTAGATTCCCTGCTTTCGATTTTCAGCGAAAAATAAACTAATTCCCTTATTTTTATAGAATTCACTGCAGCTCTTCACAATCCCCATTTTCTGTGTTATATCTGAAATTCTCATGACAGTGAATATGAAAATTATGGTATTTTGAGATGTGACACAGTGCACTTTAATAGGTACTATCAGTTTGAAAGAACATGCAGCACCCTCCATTTCTTCTGTTCTTAAGACGAAAGCAACTGGTTGTTTCAAAACACTATTACCTACCTACTGAACTACACTGTGTCACACATTGAAAAGTCATGGCCTTCTTAGTTTCTGGGTTTGTTTTGTACACTTATTATTTTCATTACTTTTAGTCCTGACTAAAAGAAATTAATTTACGAATAATCATGTGAAACATTACACAAATTTCACATACCTACCATGACTCCCATGGAGTACACATATTTTGCAAGCACACTTTTTCTACTGTGCATTCCTCATACATCCTGATGTGCATTACTGTCGTAAACAATTCATTTGTGGCAAGGCTACAGTGCTGAAGGTATCAGAGAGTAAAACATTCCTCTTCTTCTTACTTTGTTAAGAATTAACTACATCAAAGAATGCTTCAAACAACAGCTGAGCATTTTTAAATGAGATCTATAATTCATAATTTACCTATTTTTACATGATATTTAATTTTGGAGACATCTGACAGAAGTTCACTTTGGGATTTATGCAATGAATGTTTAATATATATGCACCCAACTAAAATTCATCTAACATTTAGTATGAGGGCCCTCAATACTAAAATTCATTGCTAACCAGTAAGCAGCTATGCAGATGAAAGACCCTGACATGATGCAAGCCCCCCCCCCCCCTTTCCCCCCCCTAAAATGGGTTGGTTTTTTTAAAAGTGGTAAAAACAAACAAAAATTTCCTCTTTTTCTTGCCCACTTTGCTTTTTTCTTTAGCCCCCCCCT
>Ga0123357_10004639_pt1 | contig 16211 bp, 8 predicted proteins | sample TergutEmb28metaG_FD_89873 | JGI IMG/M metagenome (GOLD analysis project Ga0123357, IMG submission 89873) | Embiratermes neotenicus P4 segment gut microbial communities from Petit-Saut dam, French Guiana - Emb289 P4 | ecosystem: Host-associated > Arthropoda: Insects > Digestive system > Gut ... | reverse complement strand
TTATGTTTAGTGTTAGTGCTCATTGTATGATGCATCAGTTGTATATGACTATGTCCATATCCACATGGATTTTGCTATCCTGTATGGATCTACGGACTGTGAATAAAATTACAAATTACAAATAACCACGATGTATGTTGATATCGACGACACTGATCTCAAATCACGGATTAACTACCGAGCGTACTAATCGGAGCTAGTAGATCATATCATCGATGGTTATGCTTGTACTCTGAGAACAAGGATTTCGCGCCTTTGCATGTGATAAATAAAATCGAATCTTGTGATCTTATTTGTGTTTAAATAATGAATAGTGCATCAGAATACGAATTACTCCGCGATAAAAATATTAAAGAAAGGGAAGCTCTAGTAAGTACAGAACAGATTAATTCGTCAAGCCAAGTCTGAATCATGAAACATTTTAAGGAAACTATTGCCAACAGTTTTCGACATCGCTTTGCATCTTTTTCAAAGCGGGCATCAAGTTATTTTAGTTTCATTTTATCATTTGGAAGCAATATATAGTTGGTATAGGATATCATAGTGCGCACCATTTTCATTTCCATACACACCAATTTCGTTAATCCGCCATACAGCCGCAGCGTCTATTGGATATGAAATAAGTCATTTAACATGAAACAATATCACATGCAATCAGTGGTCAGTATTCCAATTAGTTAAAACATAATTAATATACAATTAGTGATCAATTTTCCAACAATTAAAAACTAAAAAATTATAACTAAATTAACTGAACGTGCGGCGGTGTGGATTATATATGGACTAATGGAAAATGTGCATCGGCTCTTAAAAGTACAAAATACTTATGTAATACCCTACCTCAGTCAAATTCCACACATTTTATGGATTTTACGTAATTAGATTTGTTGAAAGGTTGTAGAGTATCATTGTGTGTGTACCAAATTTCCTATAAGATAAGCCATAACCTTTTCAGTCCATCAACCTGCCATCCAGCACTACATAACATCAGCAGTTGGAAAAGCGTTATTAAATCAACTGAAAATGAATTAATGTGGTATGAAGTAGAATTCTGAGTAAACTCAATTTGCCCTCATTCAAAACACCATTGAGTGTGGCTGGAGTATGTCTCTCAATTCACTATTTGCATTCTTCTTTGTAGCTCTTGATGGTTACTTGTTAACCAAAAACCAAAGGAAATCTGTTCGGAAATAATAATCAACTTACAAATAGATTGTGTAATTTTGACATGTAGGGTGTAGCCACATCTGTGCTGAAGCTGTGTGTCAGCATACATTCCAGCTGCCATGTCCAGGGTGAATGACCCAGTAGCAGCATGGTGCCTAATGTGTAGGTCTCATAATGATAATTAGGATGGGGTGTGGATTATGGTGCTATCCAGTAGGAACAGGCACTGATATGAAGCTACTGAGAAAGAAAACAGATGGACCAAATTTTACTCACTTTGTATGTGTTCCCCATGATTGAAGTGATGTGGCATTGCCAATTCAGAGACTTTCATAATGATGTGGGAAGTAAGTGTGGATGTTTGCTTTAATTTTTAGTTTGTCATATATAATGCCATGTTTGGTCATGGTGGAGTGTTTTGCTGACATGGATCATTAGTTGTTTAGCCTAGCATATGATGTATTCCAGCACATATGATGGCAAGTGGCCAACATGCACTCTGCCACAGGTGCAGGGGACCTTGTAAAACCCATGGTTTTGTGTTGGAGACTACTTGTTGTTGATCACTACATTGCCATTATTTTGAATTGTTTGCCACCAAACCCAACACCTCCACTACTGCTGCCAGTGCAGGAACTGTGTATTGGGTCACCTCATCTTTCCAACTTACTCACCCTGAAGACGGTGACAAAAATTTACACTGAAATGTTGGAAGACAACACATGAAATGGCTAAAGCCTAGAAGTTGACATTACATATTAATACAGGCCATGAAAACCTAAGGACTTTGTGTTTAATCCCATGCGTGTATTTCATCATTCACTTTACTGCAGGTGTAGGGTTTTGACCTCTTAAGAGTGACCATCAGTCACTGTGTTGCAGGTTGGCAATTGAACTTCTTTTAGCTGATTTGGTTTGAAATTTTAAAGGTGTGGATTTCAAGGAGACTGTTGCTCACTGTTGTAACTATTTTTCATTTGTTTTTTTTGGCTTCTTGTGTTAAGTCCACTTAATATACACAACACACCCTGAATTTATAAAGGGTTCTGTTCTACAAACCACAACTCACCTTTTACATATGTTGAAATCTGACCCATTACCCACAACATTCAGTAATAACATGTCGCGTGAATTTCTGAGGCAGTAGCAACACTAGCGACACTTATTCTAGGGCCATGAAAAGGGTAACTTTTTGTAGAATGTAAAATAACAATCCAAAAATTCCCCTCTGCTTTTGATTTGATGTTGATGACTAATGAAATGTTGTAGCTAGACATGTGCACTCTGATATGGAGATAGATCATGAAGTACCTGCACATTATGTTGAAATATTTTTTGCAAGTGAACGATGACAAACATATTGGCACTGCAGACTTTGAAGTTGTATCTGTTAAATTAGCACAGGCAAATGTAAGTCATAACTTATTCATAAATAAAATAAAGTGACACTAGTAACAGTAATAAATGTGTAGCACTAGAAATCAGTGCAACAGGTAAGTACGCTTTATGAATTTTCTGTTGTTATTCATTTTTTTTATGGTAGTTTTGTTCAAGAGTATAATAAAATGCATATATGTTTGATAGTAAGTATGTTAAGAGTTATTATAATCTGGGGCTGGGTGTACTGGGGACCAGGGGGTACTTGTTGGTTCTGAGCAATACACTGTAACTGAGTCCATTATAATGAAGCACTCATTTATACAGTATGCAACTACTGTCTTGCTGAAGAATGTTGATAAGTGTAGTATGAGATGGGTTACCTGGCACCTCTGGTGCCATACAGTTGCTAGGTATGCCAGTTGTTTGGACATTAGAACAACATACTTAATGTGCAAGTAGTGTACCTGGCAACCTCTTGGACAGATCTAATCAGTTTGTCACTTGATAGCTCATCCTGTTTTCCTCACTGGACTTTATATTTCCTTTCGATCGCTATTAATGCAGCATCATGTACATACAATCTAAAATACCAACAAGACACCAAGGCACACATTTTGCTGTGAATATTTTAACTGCTTATATATGTAAATTTACCCTGTGAATGGTCTTTCTTGGTCAACTTCTGCTTTTTGAACATGCAGAATTGGTGCTGGTGGCTGTTTGTGTTTGGAATTATACAATATAATGGGCCTGTGTAAATTTTTGTTTAATAGAGATTTCTGGATCATTGAGTGCCAAATAAATGAGGTTTGACTGTAACTACTTGTTTATGAGTGGGGGCACACAGTGGCGCAGTTGATCAAGGCATTGCACAACAATCCAGAAGGTCACAGGTTTCATTTCCTATAATGTTACCGGAATTTTTATTGACATAGTCCTTCCAGCTGGCCCTGGATCAACTCAGTCTCCAACAGAATTGAGTACCAGGAATATTTCCTGGGGGGTAAGGGCAATCGGTGTATAGGGCTGACAACTTTACCACCTTCATGTGCCAACTGTTTTGTAATCTGCGTACCTCAACCTCCTGGAGCCCTCAAGGCCTGTCCAGGGATTGCTTTGCTTTACTTGTTCATCAATATTATTGTGCTTGCAGTTTTCCACTTTGTTGAAAGAGCTAAAAGAGCTAAGTGAACCCCTCAGGAAGTCAGCACAATCCAGGGCTACAAATTCCTCTCAGAGAAGAACGACAGCAAAACAATGGCATTCATATTCTGATATTTCCCCTACAGTCCGTAGACGACGCTCTGTTCGGATCAGGCGTTCAACACGACATAAAGAGTAAGTTTGTGAAGTATATTTTTCAAATGGAATTTGAATTGACATTGCCCATTTTTCTGTTAGTACTTGTAACAGCTCAGTCGGTATAGCGACTGGTTATGGGCTGGACGGTCTGGGGATCGAATCCCGGTGGGGGCGAGATTTTCCGCACCTGTCCAGACCGGCCCTGGGGCCCACCCAGCCTCCTGTACAATGGGTACCGGGTCTTTCCTGGGGGTAAAGAGCAGCCGGGGCGTGATGCTGACCCCTCACCCCCTTCTAGTGCCGTGGTCAAGGAAGAGTAGAGCTATACCTCTACTCCCCTTGTGGGCCATACGGCCTGTACAGGGGTGCACTTTACTTGTAACAACAGTGAACACTGCTATACATACTTGACTGTTAAAGGTCACAGAAGTATACACATCTATCATGCATAAGTTTAGAAATAAGCATATAGTTTTATAGCTAGCTAGATAGATAGATATATAAATAAATAAAACTTGGAGAAATTTGTGAAGTGAAAACTTTTGCAGATTGTTAGCTGTAATGTGTTGTGTTACACCTTGTTGATGAATTGTAGAATCTTAGTTTTCTGCAATTAGTATGCAGAGTTAGTCATCACTACCAGTGACTTGTTCTTTGATGATTGCTTCATATATGTACACTAATTAAATTGTGTGTTAGCTTGTCATATGTCTTAGATAAAGTCTCATGTATTGCACATTTTCCATTCTGTGCATTGCACTTCAGTTACTGTAATTTAAACCAATGAATGCACACAATTATGTTATATTAGTACAATAACATTATAAAAAAGTGGTTTTTACAATAATATTGTGGTGAATATCAAATTTGAGTTTCGTTTACTACACAGATGTTGTATTTAGCTGTATGAAACTCACCCGGAACTTTGCCGCTAGCTGCACTCTTGCGAAGTCAGCGGAAAATGACCGCGCTCAGCATTTGTCAGCTTGTTACACTTTAACCATATGTTAAAGAATGCATGCTACATCATTTCACCTCTATATATATACCTGCTTTACGGAAACTCGACAGCTCAACTGTAAATTACTCGCCGACTTGATTGCTGCTGGTCGCTACGTACCTCCACGCTGAAGAAACTTTTATATTGTGCATAATATATTGAACTAGTGCAAAGCAGAGACTGAGATGTGGTTATACTCCAGCTATCTTCTGTTTATACAAGGTGAGTTGTGTTGACTGGATTGGAAATTTTATAAACTTTGAGCCGAACAAGTTTGGTTATTAATTAGTTAATTTTATTGAGTTCAAAATTCCAAATTACACCGCGAGTGGGTACATATATACGAGGTGAGACAATTATTTAAATTGGTTAATTTGAACATATTTGTGTATTAACTAAATTGCTATTGTGGACATTTAATTTATTAGAATTATTATTTTAGAATATACAATTTAGAATTGAATTGAATTATTTGAACAGCTCTACAACATCCTTGAAGTCCCGATAAATCATACGGAAAATTAGTTGTCAATAATAGGAAAAGAGTATTGACACAGTGGCAGCACTACCCTAGAAGTAAGAAGTGAGTTATTAACCCTATAACAAGTAGTGTCCGCCCGCGGACGGATTAACAGGGAACAGGTTACCCGGGGTAGACACTACAATATTATAAAAACAACTTTTTTATAATGTTATTGTAAATCAAATACAGTTGTATGCATTCATTGGGTAGCCTTATGTATTGCTTATAACTATGTCATAGTGTGATTAATCAGATTCTTTGTCCCTTATTATTTAACTAAGGGAGGAGAAGAATAGCCTGTTATAATAAGTGAAGTTCATGGCGTGTGTGTGATTCCCAGCATGTGAAGTCTCGCCTCTTTTAGCACATTTCAGACATGTGCTGTGGATGTCTTTTAAAATGTTGTTGCATATATTCTGTAATGTTTGATCTGTGTTTTATTTAATAATGGCTTATCAGCTGCAGAGCTAATGTAATGCTATATACATTTGTAAGTACTGCCTATGTAAGTGGAACATCAGAGTTATTTCTCGAATTGCCAACTTTACTGGGGATATAGTAGGTCATATGTGTCTCTCAGAACCTCTCCTGTCTTAGCAGGATCTTCACATTCATTTGGAAGCACATTTCTACGTACCTGTTTAGTGTAACCATTACATGTGGTGTGAAGGAGGTGACAGCTGTACATTATACATTAAATTGTAGTACTGAAGTTCAGTTGACATAAGACCAGTCAATCTTTGTGAGCAAGCTGGATTGTTCTGATGTTAAATTGTTCAAAATGTTGTGCCTGCATGCAGATGGGAGTTAAATGTTAAATATAATGAAATGAAGTATCTATGGATGTGTCTGTACAGAGTTCAATGTTCAGTTAAGACTGCCTACTTAGCACTGCTGTGTGTAATATGTGGACGGTTGCCATGTTGCTGCAATCAGCATTAATACATCAGCTGTTCTGTGGGATTGAAGATGTAACAGATGAAAGCTCTTACAGTCTACGTATATTTAAATAAATTTTTGCTTCTGTATGTTCAACAAGTGCTCCTGAACAGTAATTATGCTCTGTATTAACAGCAGGATTAAGTCTATCATGCTATATTACATTGTGCAACTGTAGGCAGAAGTACAAAACCATATTCTTCTATATATATATATATATATGTGTGTGTGTGTGTGTGTATATATATATATCTTTTAACAGAAGACTTTACACAGTTTTGGCTTATTTACAGCACAGATTGGTGAAACCCAGCTTTTTAATCTGAATTATACATGTAAAAAAATCTCATTTTAATTCGGACATGTTGATTGTACAATAGTACTCTTCATTGAGGTGTTTTTTATGCAGTATCTATGATGGAAACAGGGCTGAAACATATGCTACGAATTGAAATTAATTGCAGAGATTGTGTGAAAGACAAATTGTCTACTATTTCTCCTCCCCCCTTCCAACTTTTTTTAAATCACTGCCAGATTTTCATTAACTATCACATGCTACAGTGAACTTGGTGTCCTGTGTTAATTTCACATATTATCAGGTTTCACCATCACTCAGGACATATGTGTCAATAAAGGACTATGTCTATGTATTTGTTAGGTGAGGAAAAAACGCCTCATGGGTGTACCTTATCTTGCCCTTCATCATGTTTGATGAATTTGTATAGCAGAATTTTATTGAATCTTATTAATACAATATAAGATAGGCATCATCAGGCAATTAGAGCTGGTAACACTCCATTCTCCCCATACACTTAATTATATGGATACCAAGGCCAACAAAACTTAACCTGTACTTTGTCACTGCATTCACTGGTAAAGTCACAACACTGTTGAAAGGCTGTTTAACTGCCACTTGATTGCACATTAAAGGCAGGGTAACATAAGAACACGGTATTTCAGCAACTGCAGTTCAGTACTGTTTCACAAGGGATAAATGGTTTGTTGATTGGTGGTGTGCTAATGCCATACGGGTTATTGTGAAAACCTTCAATAGATGCTCCTGGACAGCTAAATCCATGTAGATTCCAATCTTATGGGACACAGTGTGTAGACTGATGAGAATCAACCATAATTTCAGAGGAACTTAGTACCTTCATCTTCAGGATAGTTCCCAAGCCTTTGATTGTTCACAGCACTCATCTTGGGCTCCTCTGAATTTTGAGGCATTAAGCTTGTCCAAAATATTGGTTGATTGTGACTAATCTACAGACCATCATATCCCAGGAGACTGGAATCTACATCAGCATCACTGTAGCAACCTCACGTCTCAGGTAAACCCTACATTTGTAAGATGGCATGTGCGGTGATTTCTTATATGTGTAGTATGTGGTGTCAGGTGAACAGTGAACCAGGTATATATTGAATTTTTGCAGGCGGCTGAAAGATGGTTATGTCTCTGATGAAGAAAACGATGATGATGATGATGACGAATCTGATGAAGATGATTATGCTGATGATGACAATCTGACTGTAAAAAAACACCTGATTGTGTGTTTTCCCTGTCAGTACAAGTTCAGAGTGAATGTTAGCAGTAATGAAGTTATTGATGTGTGGGAAGGTGATGAGAGTGAGGTAGGTTCTTGATTTGTAAATTGGTTGGCTGTGAAGTAATAATGGTAAAAGGTTATTTAATGGCATTAACATTAAATTCTTTATGTTAACAGTTTTGTGATCTTACCCCATGCTTTACAAAGTGCTCTGCTTCTAATAACTATATGCAGTGGTATGTTTTGCATAAAGAAGACTATAATTGCGAGATTTCAGGCTTCCACCACAGTGTAGTAAGTTTTTTGCTCTTCAGAGTTTTACACAGCATTGGATGGTAGCTGTTTGCTGACGTTTTGGTGTAAACATATTGGGCCCATCTTGCCATGACTGTAAAGACTGCAGTACTGTAATTATCTTATCGAACAAGTTTAAACACACTTTCATCTATAATCATGCAGTTTGTCAGTGTGTTCCACCTGTGGAAGTCTGTGGCAGCAACTAAATACAGGAGAACCTTTTAGCAAAATGTGGCACCACTTTGTTATATGTGAGATTTTGTATACATGTACTAGTAGAAAAAGTCTGTTGAAAATTCAATGGGAAATCTCTTACATATTTTGAAGCTACTCATAACTGTCACATGTTGAGAGTCAATGCAATCTGTCAGACACTGAGTGTAATTGCATAATCATTCAGTGAGTAACATACATAAATAGTAAATCATATCTCCTATCATATATACAGGGAGTGTTTTTATTATATCCCTCAGCAAGCATGTGTCACAGAAATCTTATTGTTTAGGAAACCTGTATTGGTAGGAATTTGGCCTGTGTAGTCCCCCTGCATGGGGAAACACACAATTCCTGGTGGAATAATTTACGATTGATGGCATCGGTACAAATTGTATGTTACACGTTTTTTATAGAGGTGGGTTAAAGGAGGGTTTTCATTTTTGTCGTTGATAAGACTGCTTGCAAATTTCATTTAAGTTTCACTGTGTGTCTGTCAGCATTATCAACATTGTTGCTTTCAGAGATCTCAGGACACCAAACTGTGGGCTGTTGTGTTATCAATCACCCTTTCAAGTAATGATCATACTGGACCCTGCTTTAGTAATCCATTCTCTAAGTGGTCTTACTAACCCTCCAAAACCCAGAGCCCTTTTGAAGATTTTTTGAACCCTATTATTCTTTCCAATTTCTTCTGTATTCTGTAAATTCTGTTATTTGTGGAATTTGTAGTTCTCTTATAAGTTCTTCATTTATTTTAGTCCAAAACAGTGCATCTCAGAGTCTTCCTCATGAGACACATGCATGTAATGTTCCCTCATCATGTTCTTATTTTTTTGTGATTCTCTGCCATAATACAGTGTTGGGCTAGTAAGGATCACATGGATTCATATTTTTGTGCCTAGGAACTAATGGTGGTTTGAAGATGTGATTTATAGTTCCTAGAATTCTGATAAAATTTAAAATTTAAACTTTGACTTATTCCACTATCCTATTATTAATGCATACTTTACTACTAACTGGTTTTGTTCCTGTGGTCTGTGTTCATTTCTTGGTTTTGTTCATGTATGTATGTATATACTGAAAAATGAAGGTGAGAAACAGCACCCATATCTCATCAGTTTTCTGCTTTTATGCTGTTTTCACAGGAACTGTCAGATGAACAAGAGCTTTCACCTCAGAGACGGATAAACAGACACTCAACAGATGTTTCAGTTGTTCTCAGCCCTGAGGAGGTGACAGAAGAAGACATACGAAATGTTGCCCAGTCAAGTGGTAGAAAGACATACTCTTCAGAACGTGGCACATGTTGTCATCAGTGCAGGTAGCTAGATATTCTGATGCAAGCTGCTTATTTGTCCATTTATTTATTACTAGAATAGGAAAAAGTACAACATGTTTTGCTGCAATCTGTCCTATTTACTTCCCCCCCTATTGTGGTGATGCAGCCCCATGTGGTCCATGGTCTCCTCATTCTTGAGGTTTCTAGATTACACACAATGATGCACCACAGTCAGTAGGACTCCTCTGGATGAGTGATCAGCTTGTCGTGGAGACCTCTACCTAACAATACACAACACTCATGACAGACAAATGTCCATGCCCCCAGTTGGATTTGAACCCACAGTCGCAGCGAGTGAGCGGCCACAGACCTATGCCTAAGACCGCATGGCCACTGGGACAAGGACAAAGTATGACATATAGCAGGTGTGAGGAAACAGTAGATTCATATAAAGTGTTGGCTGGGCACTTGTAACTGGGACCTCTTGTACTATGGCATGTTGTCATTACTGATTTTAGCTTTTTGAAGAGTTGATACATCTCATTCTGATCCCCAAAGCCATGCTTTTATAAAAAATTTCCTCATAAACTTTATTCCATTTTGGATTTTATCCAAAGTGTGAACATTTGAATACCTTTAATTTTATATATGTATGTAATTCTTTGTGTACAATAGTAAACACTAGGCTTGAATTTGTTACATTTTGCCTAACAATGCACTAATGCAGCCTACCAAGAAAGGGGATTGCATAACTGTTGTGCTGTGAGGGGTGTGTTATTAAATGATGTCATCAACTGCTAAGGTGTATAATGTTGATAGATGAATGAAATATGATCACTGGTGGAATGACACTGACAGGGGAAAACCAAAGCACTCAGAGAAACACCTGCTCCAGTATCACTCTGTCCACCACAAATCCCACATGGGCTGGTCTGGGTTTGAACCTGGATCTCTGTGGTGAGAAACTGGGGACCAACCACCTGAGTCATGGAGTATACTCAGGAGTGACATAAACAAGCTGATAGTGTGTATGCTGCAGAACTGCAGGATAGGGGTACTAGCACATTGGTTCTGCAAATGTATCAAATCATGCAGAGATAATGTTAGTAAAATATTTTTTTGTGTATGAGATACAGATACTAGCTGCACAGTAAATTATAAATTTAATATATGAGTCACTAAGCTACAATGTTGAATCTCTTATTTTAATGTCTGTCTGCAGGCAGAAAACACTGGATACCAAAACAATATGTCGATCAGGTTGTTGTGTGGGTGTTCGAGGGCAGTTCTGTGGGCCATGCCTCAAGAATAGATATGGAGAGAGTGCTGAAGAGGCTTTGAAAGATCCGGTAATATTTCTCACATGGTTAATATCATGAGTAGATTCTTAACATATCCAGCATGTCATAGATAACTGAAACATGGAAACACAATTCCTAGGAACTTCATCCTCTTAGTGTTCACTGACTAAAAGTGTCTGCATCAGTGCCATTGGCCACATTACAGGTAACTATTTTCTGACTTCCCTTATAATAAAAAAGGTTCAGCAACCTATGTCCCACACTAGTTTCATCTGGCCCATCCTAGCCCAGAAAAAAAAGTGATGTTTCAATGAGTTCTTCCTGCACACTCACAACAAATCTGAATCTTTCATGAATGTATCTGTATAAAAATTCATGATTTAGAGAAGTGCTCCACAGATGTCACTTGCTGCATAACCCCCCTGACACCAATAAAAGAGAAGGAGCATATGAAATTTATAGCTTGGACTACAGTGGACATGCAGATAAATGATGAAAAGAAAGAAGCCTTCCACTCAAACATTCGTGTTCAATTTTACAAATATCGTTCATATTTAAAATTCCCTAATTTAAAAGGACTTGCACCAAGAACATTGCCTTTTTCAGAAGCAACTACATATCCAAACATTTTGAAAAATTTAATTTGTCAAATCAGAATTTCATTCACTTATGTCATAATAACTGTCATTCCTGTCCACGCTCTTTATTCTGTACTCACTTGTTTTAGTAGCAGTTTGCATTTTCATTCAGTAGTTACTTTTTCATTGGCTCTTTTTATACGTACATAACAAAACACTTTCAGTCAACACAAATGGTATATGCAGTGTAGTAGTTAAAGTAATTTTGTGATTGCAGGATTGGGCTTGTCCACCATGTCGTGGATTGTGCAACTGTTCTATTTGCCGTACTAGGGAAGGTAAAAAACCAACAGGAATTTTGGTACCCTTTGTTAAAAGTGAAGGTTATAACAGTGTAAAAGAGTACCTGCAGTTTGAAGAAGACTGACAGACTGACACAGTATTAACAGATACATTGTTAAGAGTTACTTCAGAATCTCAGTCACATTGCATTTCTTTGTGTTGAATTGTTCCTATGTTGCCTTATATTATTGAATGTCAGAGTCTATTTTGTATAACGTTTGGGCTTTAAATGAGCATACAGTATAAAAATTACCATCATTCACATATTTCTGTGGTTTTTGATGGAACGAACTTTGTTTAAAGGAATGGAAATCATTCTTTGAGCGTATTTGCTCTAAATGTGACACTGTATTCCTGATGTGCATGATCCTTGCAGTGATAACAATGTTTTAGGTGCTGGAAATAATGTGTATTACAGACTCAGTTCCATCTTGTGTCAAAGTTATGAATATGTAGGGATTAAAATAAGCCATGTCACTTAATATGATGGGCCCATTAAAAAAGAGAGAAAATTCTCCAGTACTGTTTCCTGAACAAGAGAAGGTCATCTTGGAAGTTATGTACAATGTAGAATTCAATATTAAAACAGGAATATAATGTACAGATAAAATGTCTGAATAACAAGCCTTTCAACCAGTCCTACACAACATCTTTTCTCTCTTGGTCAGTCCTCAGACTCTTGCTGGCCAAAAAAATGTTTGTGTAATTCATAAGTTGTGAATTGGAATCTCTGCATTCGCTTTTTCTTTCGAATCATCTGTTAGCAAAGATGGGTGCATACTTCATTCCTTGTCATGTACATTATGTCCTGCCTTCTTTGAACAACAAATGCTTCACATTTACTTCGTTCATTATGCCTTCACCACACACTTTAACTATCTGCCTGTGAATTTCTGCCAAATGAACATTTTTAGCGTTTAAAAAATCTTATCACTGACCACATGGCACATGTAGCGGGACTTCTGATTTTAGTATTCATCCTTAATTACCACAGTGGGGGAAAAGAAAATAGACACCGCATTATGCAATACACATTCCCCTTCACATAAAGAAGAATGACCTTCACAGGAAGTGTACGTGTCACCTGCATGGCCCCCACGTGCAGTTGGGTCTTACTTCCTGTGTGCACCTCAAAATAATGAAATTACTTATTAGACCCATTATTAAACTTTGTTTTAATTGAGACGGTTAAAAGACAGTCCACTGCAGTGAAAGAAAACGTGATATACATTGTCTGCTGGGGCATCTACCAATGAAGGCTGTAACAATAGGAGATGAAACAACTGGTAAGGTAAAAGGTAATGTCCCTGGGCACTAAATGGAGGTGAATGGTTAGCTTCTTTCACTGGCCACTTTACCCATGAGAGTAAAAGTTAAAATTATTGAACTAGAGTTGGTTACATGTGAGGTATGGTGTTACTGGCAACTGTAATATTTAATAACAGTGGCACGTTGATGCTGGATTCTTCAGGCTGTCTCATAGAAAGACTGCATCCACCAGGACATCCTGTGACAGCTGTGGTACTGGATACATCAGTAAAAGAGATGCATTGTATTAACCAAATACTCTTAAAGAAAGCTGACTAAACATTGTTGACATATACTGTATACACTGAGAGGAGCCATGCTTCAGCCTCACCACCATGTCATATATTTTCTTCCAAACATTCCATTTGCTTTTTGCATTATGATAGAGTTTGAGTTGCAAAGAGCAAGAGGATTTCACTGCCATATGAAAGCAACGAATTAAAACAAAGATGTAATTGCACTATCACCTTTTTGACACTTTGAAATAGGAAGATAATGTGAAGGATGCTGATATCAAAATACTGTTACACTCAAGGACTGCACTGAAATGAAACACTAAATTTTCCTTGAGTGGTTAATATATAAAAAAAAATTCATACTTTAATAATTACACCTAGAAGGCAAGGAAAACAAAGCTGTATAAAGTACATTCTAGACACTAGGTGATGGTGCAATTACACATTATTTTTAAGAATTTTACATTAATTCTCGTGGGGTGGGAAGACAAAATTAGTGTTAGATGGGAGACAACAACAAAATTGCTGGCTTAACTTGCAGAGCAAACAAATGTCTGCATCAGCATGATATGCAACAAAGCTGCTGTATTTGGTCTGTATAATTCAACTAATTCACAAACTTTGTGACACAGATACGATGCTAGAATGAATTTTGTGAACTGTCACCTGAATGGTTGAGAAATAGACCTCACACTTGTCCCACCCAGCAATCAGACTTTGTTTCATCTCAGTGAATACATGAACTCTTAAGAGTAACAGGTACTGGTCTGCAGAAAATCCCATGGTATATAAGTTAGGATGTGTAGTGTGCTATGAGTGCAACTAGGGTTAATGGGCTTATTTCGTCAACCCCCACCACCACTACACTCCTGAGACTATTAATTGACCTCAGTATGTTACAATGTAACACTTTTTTGAACACCTGTTCAATTACAACAGAACCTATGCTGTCTTTCAGCAAACCAATGCAACATTTCATGATGCAAGCACTTGTACTGTGTGTTGTTTGAATATTTCTGGTAATGGAATAGTAAATGGGATTGTAACCTCTTATCGGAAACCTCTTAAAGAATATAATCTTCATACTGAAGGCAATTGGGGGGGAGGCATTTAGGGTGCACTGCCTTTAATTTCCACCATATTTTTTTAAATATGATGACTAAAAACTTAACATTAACTTCAATATATTGAACTAAAACTTTCCAATGTCTTCTTTAAATAAATACATGTAACTAAGGACTTAACTGTAATACATTGAACTACAATCCACAGATCCCATTCCCACAGCAGACTGAAATCACAGTGAGAAGTAACCAATGTTATGGTTCAGATAAAATAATGATTATATTTTCTATCCAGTTGCAATTCAAGTGACATTTTCACAGTCTACAATATCTATTCAATCCTGTCAATCAACATTCATTTTTCTGGAAACACATGCATATCATCCCTAATCATGAAACCACATCTGACTTCTTTCATATAAACTGAAACCACTGTAACGCTGTATCCTCTCCATCCCACGGGCTGGTGGTTTTTCCACAACACTGTATTCCTTTCCGTCTGATGGTGCATAAAAGTCTCTGAGTTGAGGCTCGTCATCTCTGTTTTGTCTGAATTCTACTTCTCTTTGGCTCCCTGGCCTGCTGTCACTGCTAAGGAGTTCCTCGTCATGCACAGTCAGTGAGACAAGGTCCCTGTACAGTGTCTCTTCAAATGGAAAGTTCAGTTTGCTTAAAATCTGAAATAACAGTAGTAATAATAATAATAATAATAATCACAGTTACAAAAATTATAATTAAATCTATTACTACACTTAATCACCTGTGGGTTAAGCACAAGGCAAACAATGAACTTTCCACCAGGCTCTATCAACTCAACTATGGAGCTCTGGTAGTAAGAATATTTCACACCAAGCTTTTCTTGGAAAAAGATCAAAATGAATACTGCCACTGTAATATAATATTACTAAAAATATATGATTATATTTACTTAGCCAGTTGTGGCTGACTCATATATTTTCCAAAAATATTCACACTCAAGACGTACAACATATTTGTCTCTGTATACCTGTAAAACAATGTTAAGTATTTAAAAGTACAGTGCTTAGAGAATTGTAGTAATAGACCAAAGACATTAACAGAAAAAAAAAAAGTCATGAGTTTCATGGTTCACTGACCATTATTAAGGCTGTTAAGTAAAAAATGTATGGCTTAGTCGGAGGAAACAGAGGCTGCATATAGTTTTGATGATTGAAACCTCTTAGAAAACTAACATTTGGAAAACTGGAAGTCAATGTTAAAATAATACAGAGTGAGGATGTGGGTCCTCCATCGCCCAACTTTCACGTGACATAAAATGTCTTGGACTTCCTTTGTTCAATAATTTTTAATAAGAAACTGGTACCGCTCCAGAACTGAAAAGTGTAATTCTGAACAAAAATCAAACTTGTGGCCTGGGGGGTGATAACTATTAACTTTATATTGGTCCCCTTCTAAGTGTGATCACAAATTGCGGCATAAAAGACTTTTCAGGTCTACATTAAAGAACTACTGAAGAAATATAAATAACTGTACATACTTACTTACTTACTCCATGGTGCAGAGTCCTTGAGAAGCTAACTGGTCTGCAGCTAGTCAAGAAACTCCCCGCATTTCATGGAACCTGAAGGTTCGTTACCACACTCACAAGCATCCGCCACCTGTCTCTATCCTGGGCCAGCCCAATCCAGTCCATATACACACATCCCACCTCCTGGAGATCCATTCTAATATTATCCGCCCATCTACGCCTAGG
>Ga0123357_10004638_pt1 | contig 16215 bp, 17 predicted proteins | sample TergutEmb28metaG_FD_89873 | JGI IMG/M metagenome (GOLD analysis project Ga0123357, IMG submission 89873) | Embiratermes neotenicus P4 segment gut microbial communities from Petit-Saut dam, French Guiana - Emb289 P4 | ecosystem: Host-associated > Arthropoda: Insects > Digestive system > Gut ... | reverse complement strand
CGGCACATGAACGCCTCCCGCCAGGACGGTTGCGTCGGTGGATGAGATAAGCTTCAGGTTAGGCAGCAACAGACCGTATTGGTTGTTTGAACGTATATCCAGAGCGGCCGAAGCATTAGGATTAGTTCCTCCAATGGTAACCTGTCCTTTCAAAGGCAACGTAAAAATCAAGGATATGAAAATCAGGATTAGTACTCCGGAGTTGAATTTTTTACTTTTCATAAAATTTTGTGTTAATGTTATCAAATAGTTCTAATTAGTGTATTTTACAACAAAAGTAATCTAAAAAAATTTACATTAATAACATATTTAGTTAAAAAATATGAAAGAGTATATATTTGTTTCAATTAAATATTTAATTGTCAAAAAAGACAGATTGATTGAACGGATGCTCATACAAGTCCATTGCTCTACCCGACGCCAATCCGGCGTATCGTTTGTGGTATATGCCAATAGCTATCGGAGCTAATTCCAAAACGCAGGGATCAACTTTGAGGGATTATTTGCCGCCTTGCTCAAGGGGCTGTATAAGTTTTATAATATTTCAGGCTTGTTTTTTCCTGTTGCCGTAGCGGCTCAAGTATTTATCCACACGCCCTGCGGTATCTACCAGCTTTTGTTTGCCGGTATAGAAAGGGTGGGAGGTATTCGAAATTTCTATTTTAACTAATGGATAAGTAACCCCGTCAATTTCAATGGTTTCTCTTGCATTAATTGTTGAGCGGGTAATAAAAGTGTCATCGTTCGACATATCTTTAAAAACGACCGGACGGTAATTTGCCGGGTGAAGTCCTTGTTTCATTGCTGTATATTATTATTTTATTTTTCAAAACCAATCGGGGTGCAAAGGTAATAAAAAAATATGAATTATGAATGATGAATTGTGAAATTTTTCTTTCCTTTCTATTTGCGAGCGCTGTCAAAATGGATGAATATGTTAAAAAATGAATTTTTGTAAATTTTTTGAAATTTTGGATGAGAATTGGAAATTATTATTACCTTTGCAACGGTTTCTTTTGCACATTACTCTAAAGGGTTTTTCCCATTTAGATAAAAAACAGAAGCAATTATTGAAATACCCGATAATAAATTAATTTGTTCAAGTAAGTTAATTATGAAGAACCTTCTTGTTGAAAAGCTGAGTAGATATGATGCTCCACAAAAGGTTAAAGCATTAGGTCTTTATCCTTATTTTAGAGTTATTGAAAGCGACCAGGATACGGAAGTTACTATAAACGGAAAAAAAGTATTAATGTTCGGTTCAAACGCTTATTTGGGTTTGACCAATCATCCGAAAGTAAAAGAAGCAGCGATCGCAGCCACTAAAAAATACGGCACCGGAATGGCGGGCAGCCGTTTTCTTAATGGCACGTTGGACATTCACCTGAAATTGGAAAGAAAATTAGCCGATTTCATAGGGAAAGAAGATGCAATCATTTATCCTACGGGGTTTCAGGTAAATGCAGGCGTAGTTTCCTGTCTTACCGGACGCGAGGATTATATTTTATGGGATGAATTGGATCACGCTTCAATTATCGACGGACATCGTCTTTCTTTCTCTCAAAAGTTGAAATTCAAGCACAACGACATGGATTCGCTGGAGAAACAGCTTCAAAAATGCGAACTGGATAAGATAAAATTGATTGTCGTCGACGGCGTTTTCAGTATGGAAGGCGATATGGCAAACCTGCCGGAAATTGTTAGATTAGCAAAAGAATACCAGGCAAATATTATGGTGGATGAAGCCCATAGTTTGGGAGTGTTAGGACGGCAAGGGCGAGGCGTGTGCGATCATTTCAATGTGCTTTCTAATGTGGATTTGGTGATGGGTACGTTTAGCAAATCGTTGGCTTCCATCGGCGGTTTTATTGCTTCTTCCGAACCGGTTATTAATTTTCTGCGTCATAATTCACGTACTTATACCTTCAGCGCCAGCAGTACGCCGGCAGCTACGGCAGCGGCAAGCGCAGCGCTGGATATTATGATTAATGAGCCAGAAAGAATCGAACATTTGTGGCAATTAACGAATTACGCATTGCGCGGATTCCGCGAGATGGGTTGTGAAATCGGTCATACTTCCACGCCGATTATTCCTCTGTTTATTCGCGACGACGCTAAAACCTTCCGCGTTACGCAAAGATTATTTGAAGAAGGTATTTTCGTTAATCCTGTCGTTTCTCCTGCCGTAGCTCCCAGCGATTCGCTGATTCGCTTTTCGTTGATGGCAACTCACACCTTCGAGCAATTGGATTATGCGATGGAAACAATTGAAAAGTGCTTGCAAGAAGTCGATGCACTGCACAAGATTTTAGTCTAAGCGAAGGTCAAATTCTTGTACTAATCTATTCAGTAAAGGATTTTTATTTGCCATATAGGCATATTTCTCCTTGTTAGTAAAAGGGATATTTTCCGTAGTTTCTTCCTTTATTTTTATTTTTAATTTTATCCGGTTATTTTTTAAACGGGAAAAGAGATATTCTTTGATTTGAGCGCTATTTTCCTGAATAAGCCGAATCTGATCGGGATTTAAGGCATAAATTTCGATAGCGTTGTCTTCCTTTAGTTCCGGATTCAAATACAACATAATGCTTTTGAGGTGTTTGTCGGTTAACTCGTTCGCATAACTTTTCCACACCATCCGCAATTCTTCTTTGGTGAATGATTCGGCTTGCGCCGGTTGCACCGGATTTTCAGGCGTTGAAGGATTCTTTGTTTCTTCCGTTTCCTTTTTTAAACTCGCTCGTAAAATACCTTGTTTAACCGGTTGATTATTTACAGGAATATCGTTTTTCGGAGGTACAACGGTTTGAACGGATGGACTTTGAGCTGCCGGTTGCTTCACAGGAGCAGAAAACTCCGAAATCGGTTCAATCAGTATTTTTTTTTTATCCGCTTCCGGAGAAGCGTTATTCAACTGGCATAAACGGATGAGCAGTAATTCGATAGAAAGCCGTTTATTTTTGCTGATTCTGTAATTCAAATCGGTTTCATTGGTTAGTTCAATCGCTTTATAGAGGAAAGGTTCACTGCACCGCGCAGCCGTTTCTACATATTTTTGTTTAATGACATCGCCGGCTTCAAACAGGACAATGGTCTGCGGGTCTTTGCAAACCAGCAAATCACGGAAGAAAAGCGCCAAACCGTTGAGGATCTGTTGTCCGTCGAATCCCTTACTTAAAATCTCGTTCATGAGCAGCATACTTTGCCCGACTTTGTTTGCCAAAATCCAACCGGTCAGATGGAAATAATAATCATAATCCAATACGTTCAGATTTTCGACAACAGAACGATAGGTTACATTTCCCTGTGAAAAGCTTACAATCTGGTCGAATATGGACAAGGCGTCGCGCATTCCGCCGTCGGCTTTTTGCGCAATCACGTTCAGCGCCTCTTTTTCATACTTAACATTTTCTTGAATAGCAACATATTCCAAATAGTCAACAATATCGTTGACGTTTATCCGGTTAAAATCATAAATCTGGCAACGGGAAAGAATGGTAGGCAGAATCTTGTGTTTCTCCGTAGTAGCCAATATGAAAATCGCATGTAGAGGCGGTTCTTCCAAGGTTTTCAGGAAAGCGTTGAAGGCGGATGCCGAGAGCATGTGTACTTCATCAATGATATACACTTTGTATTTTCCTAATTGGGGCAAAATCCGGACTTGCTCGGTCAAGGCGCGGATATCGTCTACCGAATTATTAGATGCTGCATCCAATTCATGGATATTTAGCGAGCGGTTTTCGTTGAACGAGCGGCAGGATTCGCATTCATTGCAAGCTTCTCCATCGGCTCCCGGGTGAAAACAGTTGATGGTCTTAGCAAAAATACGCGCACAGGTAGTTTTTCCAACGCCGCGAGGACCGCAAAACAAATAGGCATGCGCCAGTTTATTATTCTGAATAGCATTTTTCAAGGTTGTCGTCAATGATTTTTGTCCGACGACCGTTTGAAAAGTACCCGGTCTGTATTTTCTCGCTGAAACAATATAATTATCCATAATAAAAAATATTTGATACAAAGATAATCATTTCTTTAATAATGTATTTTTTTATTAGTTTCCACCGGATTATAACAAAGAGGTTATATTACTTACAAACAATTTAACCGAAATAGCTAATAAAATGATGCCGAAGAATTTACGCAGGACGTAAATTCCACCTTTGCCAATCAGTTTTTCAACGAGGTACACATTTTGAAGGACAAAGAATACAATGATCATATTCAATGTCAGGGCTGTCATAATTACGATAGAACTAAATTCGGCTTTCAAGGCAATCAAAGTGGTGAAAGCGCCGGGACCGGCTAAAAGCGGAAAAATAACCGGAATGATGGTTGCCGATCCGCTGGGGTTATCCATTTTAAATAGTTCCCACCCGAAAGTCATCTCGCAGGCAATGACGAAGATAACCAATGAACCGGCTACGGCAAAAGAAGATACGTCGACATTAAACAGGCGTAAAATTCCTTCGCCTACAAAAAAGAAAGCAAGCAGTATGATATAAGAAAAAAAAGAAGCTTTTAACGGGCTGAACGTACGATTTTTATTTCGTAAATCAATAAAAATGGGTAAAGAGCCTGCCACATCAATTATCGCAAACAACACGATAAAAGCGCTTACCAAATCTTTGAAGTTGAATGAGCCCATAGTTGTTCATTATTTTTTCAAACAAAGTTCATCGTTCAATGCTACGACAGCTTCCCTGTACTGCTCTCTTTTAATAACAAATTGCATGTTCACTTGTTTTAAAGATTGTCCGAAACATTCGATATTAATATTTCTATCGCTTAGCGCTTTGGCGCTCCGGTACAGAAAACCGGGGTAGGCAATGTTTGTTCCCATGGCGCAAACAATCGCTACCGGTTTAACCGTTATTTGGTATACTATATCTTTCAATTCATTCAAAAAATTACGGACATCCGGTTTATCCCAAATCACCATTGTTATGCTGTTCGCGTTGGTCGATTTAAGTATGTAACTCATATTATGAGCTTTCATTATTTCCATGATTCTTAAGTCATAACCGACTTCGCCGACCATCAAAGGATCGTGCACTTCAAATGCAATGACTTTATCGGTTCCCGAAACAATTTCGATTTTTGGTTCGGGCGAAACATAATCTTTAGAAATCAGCGTGCCCGGGTGATTCGGCTCAAACGTATTTTTAATCCGGATTTTCACTCCGGCAAGTTCCAAAGGTTTCGCCGCTTTCGGATGAATCGCTTCCATTCCGACGTCGGCTAACTGGTCGGCAATGATGAAATTGGTTTTCCCAACCGGAATTGATTTTTCGATTCCTACTATGTTCGGGTCGGCGCTCGACAGATGAAATTCTTTATGAATAACGGCTTCATCGGCATGAACATCTACTGCAACTTTACTGAAAGTCACTTCGGAATATCCACGGTCGAAAGCGCGCATAATTCCTTCGGTTCCTTTCGTATAACCGGTGGCTACACATAACGTTCTGGAAAAATCGATTCCTTGAAACGCTTTATGGATTCGTTCGTCGATAGTCAGAGATTCGTTGTCGTTGAATCCGCAGAGATCAATAAATGTTGCATTGATATGATTGTTATTCAATATGTTTACCGAATTCCACGCCGAATGCGCCTCGCCCAGCGACGCCAAAATCTCACGGGCAGCCAAATAGAGATTGGTTTTTTCTACATAACCGGAAGCGAGCACTTTATACATGGACGAAAGATAAATCTTTGCCTGTTCGATTCTGTATTTGATGAATTGGGCGGCTTCTTCTATATTCAAACCGATAGATTCAAACGTTTGATTTATTTCCAGCAATTGATTGCATAAATTATCCAAAGCGGTTTCGTATTCTTCGTTATGAAGAAATTTGGCATAAACGCCGGCTTCCCCTGTTTTTTTATGTTCAAGCAACCAATTCGTTACATTGTTGTAAGCCGATACGACAAAAATGCGATTATACATATTCGCTTCCGTCCGGTTGTTTTTAATAATGTTATTCAAACAATCGGCAAACTGAGACATGGAAGTTCCTCCGATTTTTTCTACAGTCAGCATATAAAATTTATTGAGTTATAGCATAAGTATCGTTTTCAGGCGCTCTACAAAAGCGTCCGCATCTGCCTGAGTAATGTCCCAGGAGCAAACCAATCGAATCTCGCTGGTATTTTCATCCCACATATAGAAAAAGTAATGTTCCAACATTTTCCGGATAGCCTCTTGCGGTAAAATCAAGAAAAGCGAATTAGCTTCCACTTTTTGAGTAAATCGAACTCCCTGCAGATTTCGTATTTGACCGGCGAGATATTCAGCCATTGCATTGGAATATTGAGCATTTTGTAGCCAAAGATCATCTTGAAAATAAGCAAGGTATTGAGCAGACAGGTAACGCATTTTGGAATAGAGTTGCGCCGATTGTTTCCTAAAATACATCAGGTTTTCGTTCCATTCGGGACGGAAAGAAACAACGGCTTCTCCCAGCATCATTCCGTTTTTAGTACCGCCAAGACTTAAGATATCTACTCCGCAATCGCGCGACAATTCACGCATTCCGACGCCCAAACGAGCGCAGGCATTCGCTAAACGCGAACCGTCGATATGGACATACAGGTTATGCGCATGGGCAAAATCGCAAAGCGCCGTCAATTCCGCTACTGTATAAACCGTTCCCATTTCCGTTGACTGGGCAATGGAGACAACTTGAGGCTGCGAATGGTGTTGAACGCCTATTCCATGTAATTCCCGAGCAATTAGTTCGGGCGTTAATTTTCCATCCGGCGTAACTACCGGTTTCAATACCGCTCCTGTTGCTTTAGCCGCCGCACCGCATTCGTCGGTATAAATGTGAGCGGTAGCCGCGCAAATAATGCTTTGGAAAGAACGAGTCAAAGCTTGAAGCGCGACCGTGTTCGATCCTGTACCGTTGAAAACATAGTAGGGTTGAACGTCTTCGCCGAACAATCGACGAAAAACAGCGTCGGCTTTACCCGTCCATTCATCTTCGCCATATCCGACGGCATGATCTTGATTTGCGTCAATAATTGCTTGTAATATTCGAGGATGCACACCTGAATTATTATCGCTGGCAAAACTTTTTTTCATTTCTATCTAATCTTTAATACTGAATCTTTTTTTGAGTTTAGGCGTAGCAAAACTTTTTAATATCAGTTTCTGTTCCAAAGGAAAGATGATATAGTTATTAGTGAAATAGTATTCTCCGACCTGATTATCAACATTTTCTTTGATAAAAGCAATAATGCGGTCTGTGTTATCTTTTATCAATTGCATTCTCCGCTGCTGAAATTCATCACTTTTCTGCTGTAATTCCTCTTTCATTTTGGGAGTCAGTTTATCGGGCAGCGGTTGTGAATCGAATGCTTTTTTTTCATCATTTAATTGCTTGAATAATAAAGAAACAGAATCGCGTTTTTGATAAAAATCCTGTAACCGGTCGTTAAGCGGCGTTCCTGTGAAATGCAATTGAGTTCCGTCGATGTCTAATTGAACTTTTCCTTCCTCTGCCACAAGCATGATGTCGTCTACATTGGACCCCGGTATGGAAACGTTTAACAAGCCCTGACCTTTATAGGGAATATCCATTTGGAATTGATCTTTTTTGATTTTAGTCGTATCGGCATAAACAACAGTCCCATCAATCACTTGATTAATAATGAATTTTTTATTCATAAGCGAATAGTTGTTATGAATTTTAACTTCCAAGCCGACCTTGGGTTTAGGGGTGCAAGACGCCAGAAGAGCGGCAATCGAGACAAATAAAAAAATCTTCTTCATTATGAGTTTGCTTTTTAAATATGTAAAAACGGTGCAAAGATACAGAATATTTTTTATTACTTTTGCAATGCAAAAAATAATTCATCATCAGGACAAGAGATAACATTTATTATATATGACATTGGTAAGAAAAATAGATACCGGCAGTTAAAAATAACTAAAATGACAAAAAATGCTAACACACTGAAAATATACACTCAAGTCATTCTCGCCAATCTTTTTTGGGGATTTTCATTTGTTTGGACGGATATTGCGCTAAAAGCTCATATTGCGCCTATTACGCTTGTTTCAATGCGAATGGTTATTGCGACTGTTTTGCTTGGCGCGTGGGCAAAATCCACAGGAAATTTGCAAAAAGTCCAATTCAAACACCTGAAATATTTTCTTGGCTTGGCGCTTTGCGAACCTTTTTTGTATTTCTTGTGCGAAACTTACGGACAAACGATGGTGTCGCCAACGGTTACAAGTGTTATTGTAGCTACTATTCCGCTGTTTACGCCGATTGTAGGGGTTATGATTTTAAAAGAGCAAATCGGTTTATCTACCATAATCGGCATTGTTGTTTCCATGATTGGCGTTCTTGCCGTCGTTTTTTCTGGCGACAGCGATATCAGCGGACAAATGATAGGCGCTATTTTGGTTTTCGGCGCCGTCATTACTGCGCTTGGATATGCCGTTTTTGTGAAGTATCTCATCAATCGCTACAATGCTACCACCCTTGTCTTTTACCAGAATTTTATCGGTCTGATTTATTTCATTCCTTGCTTTTTCGTTGTCGATTTTTCGCATCTCGGCGAAATGCGGTTTACGTTTAATGCAGTCGCATCAATCGTTCAACTATCCGTGTTTGCATCGGTTATCGCTTTTATTTTTTATTCGCGCTCGGTGAAAGTTTTGGGTGTCACCAAAGCCGGCGTTTTCTGCTATATGATTCCCGTATTAACAGCCTTGTTTGCATTTCTCATGGTAGGCGAACGCCTTTCGATCATTCAATGGTTCGGGATGGCGATTGTAATATTGGGATTGTTTGTTTCGCAGATGGTTAAAAAATAAAATTCATCTATTAAAATAAATTCATAATTTATAGTTATTTAAAAATAATTTCTTATTTTTGCACAAGAAATACTGAATTGTGCAGAAAACTATGACTTTTATTAAACTTTACGAAAAGAGTTTTCGGGAAAACTTTGATTATCCCGCTTTAGCAGATTACGGAACGAACGTAAATTACACGTATGGCGCTTTGGCAAAAAAAATTGCTAAACTCCATATTCTATTTAAAGAATGTAATCTGAAAGAAGGGGATAAAATCTCGCTGGTCGGGAAAAATACAAGTAGCTGGGGCATTGTACATTTGGCTACTTTTACTTATGGCGCAGTGATTGTCCCTATTTTGCAGGATTTTAATGCTAAGGATATCAGTCATATCATTGGTCATTCGGATTCCGTGTTATTGTTTTGTTCCGATTCCATCTGGAATACGTTGGATGCTAATCAGTTTCCGGAATTGAAAGGAGCTATCTCTTTGAATGATTTTCGATTACTGCAACAGCGGGAAGGAGAAAACCTTGCCGCTGCTTTATCCCGTTTGGATGCTTTGTTTAATGAGCGCTATCCGGAAGGCTTTGGTCCTCAGCACATCAGCTACTCCAATTTATCGGACGATGAAGTAGTTGTTTTGAATTATACTTCAGGAACAACCGGTTTCAGTAAAGGGGTTATGATCAAGGGCGATAATTTGTCCGGGAATATGGATTTTGGAGAAAAAACCTTTCACTTGGGACATAGCGACCGCTTTTTGTCGTTTCTTCCTTTGGCTCATACCTACGGCATTGCGTATGATTTTTTATATGCTTTATCAGCAGGATGCCACGTGACATTATTGGGTAAAACCCCTGCGCCTAAGATATTAATGAGCGCATTTGAAGAAATTAAGCCGGGCTTGATTATATCTGTTCCCCTCATTTTTGAGAAAATATATAAAAATATGATTATTCCCCTCTTGGGAAAGAAGCCCATAAAATTGGCGCTTCGTATTTCTTTATTAGATAAGCAAATATATCATAAGATTCGCAAAAAATTAGTAAAAGCAATGGGCGGAAATCTTAATCAGGTGATTATCGGAGGCGCAGCTTTAAACAGCGAAGCGGAAGATTTCCTGCTTAAAATCAAATTTCCGGTTTCGGTCGGATACGGCATGACCGAATGTGCGCCGTTGATAAGTTTCTCTCTTTGCAAAGATTATGTTCCTCATTCCTGCGGGAAAATATTGGACTGCATGCAAGTCAGGATTGATTCCGAAGACCCGTACAGCGTTGCAGGAGAGATTCAGGTGAAAGGACAAAACGTAATGCGCGGTTATTATAAAAACGAATCCGCCACCCGCGCTGTCTTTACGGACGACGGATGGCTGCGGACAGGTGATCTCGGCACGATTGACAAAAATAATAATATTTTCATTCGTGGACGCTCGAAGAGCATGATTCTCGGTCCCAGCGGACAAAATATTTATCCGGAAGAAATTGAATCCAAACTGAATAATTTTCCTTACGTGATGGAAAGTTTGGTTATTGAAAAGAATAAACGGCTGATTGCGTTGGTTTTTCCTGATCAGGAAGCTGTTGCCCAAGCCGGAATTTCGCCGGACGATTTACCGGCAATTATGAATCAGCACAAAGAAGCGCTGAACAAATTGATTGCTTCCTACGAAAGAATTGCGGAAATCCAACTTCATCCGGTTGAGTTTGAGAAAACGCCGAAGAAAAGTATAAAACGGTATTTATATACGGCAGTGTAGAAATTAATTCAGAAAAAAATAGTAACTTTACATTCAATTAAAACGAAAGATTATGTACACGTTCTCTATTTCTGTTTCCCAAAAAAAAGATTTTTTGCCCATAAGATCATATATTAAAGATTTAGGGGTTGATGCTGTAATTAAAGAGGTTAAAAGCATGGAGAAAAAATCGGAATTAGACCAAGCTTTAGATGATTTGAAAAATGGTAATTTAACACATTATGGTACCATTGAAGAATTTAGCAAAAAAATCGACAAATACTTTAAATAATCCAACCGGTTTACTTTCAATTGAAACTTTGCCAAGTTTTGAACGTGATTTAAAACGTTTAGAAAAAAAGAAAGCTGACAAAAGTAAATTACTTAAAGTAATTGACGATTTGGCAAATAATAAGATACTCGCGCCCAATCACAAAGATCATCAGCTAAAAGGGAGATTGAAAGCGTTTAGAGAATGCCATATTGAAGATAATTGGTTATTAATGTACAAAAAAGATAAAAATAAACTTATTTTAGTATTGGTGCGAACAGGTACGCATGATGATATTTTACGGTAACCGGATCGTACAGATTTTCAAATTCTCAAATTAATAACTACTTTTGTAGCTCAAATAAAATAGAAGGGAAAATAGTAACGGATGTTAGAAAGAATCATCATTTTAGAAGATATCGATCCTGTTATATTCTTTGGGGCAAACAACTCTAACTTTCAGTTAATTAAGTCTTTATTTCCAAAGCTGAGAATAGTTGCCAGAGGGAATGTAATCAAGGTGATTGGCGATGAATTAGAATTGGCGGGATTTGAAGAAAAAATCCGGGAGATGGAGAAATATTGCGCCGATTTCAATTTACTGAATGAAAATGCGATTACCGGTATAATCAAAGGGAAAACCGATTCTTTCAATGCACACCAAGTACAGGAGAACTTGATTATTCACGGAATAAACGGTCGCGCGATTCAGGCGAGAACCGAAAACCAGCAGAAATTGGTTAAAGCGTTTGACGACCACGATCTGCTGTTCGCTATCGGACCGGCGGGCTCCGGTAAGACTTATACGGCAATTGCATTAGCAGTCAGAGCGTTGAAGAACAAAGAAGTGAGGAAAATCATTCTCAGCCGTCCGGCAGTGGAAGCCGGCGAAAAATTGGGCTTTCTTCCGGGCGACATGAAAGAAAAAATCGACCCTTATCTTCAGCCGCTGTATGATGCGTTGGAAGATATGATTCCAGTGGCTAAGCTGAAAGAACATATCGAAAACAAAGTGATTCAGATTGCGCCGCTGGCTTTTATGCGGGGAAGAACATTGAGCGATGCGGTTATTATTTTGGACGAGGCTCAAAATACAAGTATTCAACAGATTAAAATGTTTTTGACCCGAATGGGAATGAATGCCAAAATGATTGTTACAGGCGATATTACGCAAATCGATTTACCGCCGTCGCAAACTTCCGGACTTATTCATGCGATGCAAGTTTTGAATAAAATACCCGGTATTGCTCAAATTGAATTTAATAAAAAAGATATTGTCCGCCATAAATTGGTGCAGCGGATTGTGGAGGCGTATGAACGGGTTGAATAACTGAATAACTGAATAACTGAATAATTGAGAATATAAAATGAACATTAAATATATAGAATTATGAACAATACTCTAACAAGAACCGATTTTAATTTTCCGGGACAAACGCATGTCTATCATGGAAAAGTGCGCGACGTGTATTCTATCGGCAACGATATTCTGGTGATGATTGCTACCGATCGGATTTCAGCTTTTGATGTGATTCTGCCTCATGGAATCCCTTATAAAGGACAGGTACTGAATCAGATTACTACTCTGTTTCTCGATGCTACCGCCGATATTCTTCCGAATTGGAAACTGGCGACTCCCGACCCGGTGGTCACAGTAGGGCTGCGCTGCGAACCTTTCAAAGTGGAAATGATTGTTCGCGGATACTTAACCGGAAGCGCTTGGAGAGAATACAAATCAGGCGCTCGAACGCTTTGCGGAATTCCTTTGCCGGACGGAATGCGCGAAAATGAAAAATTTCCGGAACCGTTACTTACGCCGACTACAAAAGCGGAAGAAGGTCACGATGAAAATATTACCAAAGAGGAAATTATTGCGCAAGGATTGGCAAGCCGGGAAGATTACGAACAATTGGAACGTTATGCACAAGCCTTGTTTAAACGTGGAACCGAAATAGCCGCTCAAAAAGGGCTGATTCTGGTAGATACCAAATATGAATTTGGAAAGAAAGACGGTAAAATTTACTTGATTGACGAAATTCATACCCCTGATTCTTCCCGTTATTTTTACGCCGACGGCTATCTGCAACGGTTTGAAAAAGGAGAAGAACAAAAGCAACTGTCGAAGGAATTTGTTCGTATCTGGTTAATGGAAAATGGTTTTCAAGGGAAAACCGGACAAACGGTTCCCGAAATGACGCCTGCCTATTGCGATAGCGTTTCAGAAAGATATATTGAACTGTATGAGCACATTACAGGTGAAAAATTTATTAAATCGGATGTTCGTAATCTTTCCGAACGGATAAAGAAAAATATAGACGACTATTTAAATAAGTAAATGGACAGGTACGGATTAATTGGTTTTCCGTTAGAACACTCTTTTTCAAAAGATTATTTTAATAATAAATTTGCGTCGGAAGGGATAGACGCCGAATATGTCAATTTTGAGATTACTTCAATAACGGAATTGAAATCCATCATAAAAAATGACCCGCAATTGAAAGGAATCAATGTGACTATTCCATACAAAGAACAGGTAATCCCTTTTTTGGATCATATAAGTGAAAATGCTCGTCTGATAGGCGCTGTGAATGTAATAAAAATTGATCGGAAGAAGAAGAAAATAAAATTGTCCGGATTTAATTCGGAAATTATCGGATTCAAAGAATCAATAGAGCCGCTGTTAAAACCGTATCATCAGCGGGCGCTTGTTTTGGGTAACGGCGGTGCGGCAAAAGCTATTTTCTACGGCTTACAGCAATTAGGAATTGAAGCAACGTATGTTTCCCGCCAAAAAACGGAAGAGCAAATGCTCGTCTATTCCGAATTGACTCAGGAAATAATGGAAACGCATACCATTGTAGTTAATTGCACGCCGGTCGGGATGTGGCCTAATGTGGACGATTGTCCGGCGATTCCCTATCCATTCCTCACCGGCAAGCATTTGCTCTACGATTTGTTGTATAACCCCAATGAAACGCTGTTTATGAAAAAAGGCGAAGAGCAGGGCGCCGCTGTTAAAAATGGTTTGGAAATGTTGTTGTTGCAGGCTTTCGCAGGGTGGAAAATGTGGAGAGAATGAAGCCTTCTGTTTACCACATTTTCGTTTTTACTTCACTTTTTAATTTTCCTACAAACACGACATTGTTTTCTCCTGCTTTCAAGGTCGAAAGCGTTTTATTTAGCGCCTGCTTGTCGTTCTCCGTACAACTGCTTTGGGCAAGGCGATTTTCAATAATCTCTATCAACTGTTCGGGCTGGATATTTTGCACCCAATATCCATTGCGAAGGTTCATAATATAAGTCGGCGCCGGTATATTTCCGTAATAATCATTCACTGCTATAATCCACGAGGATGTTTTATTCTTCAAGTCAGTTGCAACTAACCCTTTTCCGAATATAAGTGTCAGTACCATGTCTTTATTCAGTTGAAAATATTGTTTGTACGGTTTTTCAGACGAATTGAATGTCATCGTGAAGAATGGCAGTATTTTATTGCTTTTTACATCAAAATGATACAATGTGTCGCTGCTGGTATGTAGAAAGTCGAATATTCCCTGCGTATTCCTTGTATTGAATATTTCGCCATCGAAATTTTTTACTACAAAATTTGCAGGCGGAGGCAGTTCTTTCAGAACTTTACCGGTGTTGACATCAAATTGGATGGCAATTGCATCAGCAGCGTTTGCTGCCTGATTCTCCGGATTTTCGTGTTTCATTGCCATGTGCACTAAAGTCAGAATACTGTCGGACAGGAATATTTTGGATTTTGCCAGCCATTGTGGTGAGACAATTTCTTTTACAAAATTTCCTGAAGTATTGTAAACATATATTTTATTACCGGAAAAAGGCGACAGATAAATTAGCCCTGTTTTTTCGTCGATAATATCATCGTATAGCGTACCGCTATATTCGCCGGGTCCTTGTCCAATTGCGCCCACGGTACATAGAAATTTTCCCGAACGGTCGAACAACATATAAGGCCTGCCTTCCTGCCTGACTCCGATATGTTTGTCGGTAACGGTAGTGAACCATGGATTAACATACGCATTTTCGTCAGACTCCAATTGCACTAAAGAGCAATCTTCCACTAAACTGCTGATAGGAAGAGTTATCGTCTTTGATTTTAAGTTGTCCAATGACAAAACATACATCGTATTTCCATTCACAATGACTTCCGATACAGATCCATCGCCTTTGGTCGAACAACTATAAGTGCAAAATATAATTGCTGCAAAAAATAAAAATTTTAATTTTAGTTTCATATTAAATATTTTTAAAATTATTAATTTTAATTTCATCTCAGTTAGTAATCTTGAACCGTACCAATCGCAACGGATTGCCATCTGCTTTCTTTAATGTCTGCAACGCATAAATGTAGCCATTGCGAAAAACCATTTTCGACGGGGTTATGGACAAATTATAATCGTCGCATTCAAAACTGCTTTGACATACAAATTTGCTGCCATCCTGATAAACCCAGACATTGAATTTGTTAGCTCCATCTTTTTCCGGAATTTCGAAAAACAGCAAATTACCGTCAGAATCTTTTATTATATTGGAAAAAACAGGAATAGGAATTGGAGTTGTTATTTTGTCCAAATCCGCTTTCATTTGTTCTAACATACTTTCGACGGCTTTTACATATTCTGCATCCGAACCTAATTTTGTTGTCATTTGGTCTTTTTGATTTGAATAGCTTTCTATGGCTTTTTTCTGAATTTCCTTTTGTTCTTCTACTGAAAGAAATTTTTTACCCCACTCAATATTTTCTTTCGATATTAATTTTCCATTGATGTCATAAGTCAATATCTCTCCGTTATGCGGCAATGCTACAATGAGCCGGTTATTCACAAAGGCTATCTGAGGTGGCGAACTGACTCCGACAGCATTGATATATGGCATGGTTGTCATCATCACAGCACCGCCTTTTTCAAAAGAATATGAGTAGTTGAATAATTGGCGGCTTTTGTTTCCCGTGTCGTCATTGGTAAATTGCTCCCAAATAACTTTTTGCTCATTGGTTTGATAATCAACAATAGCGACAAAGTCCCTGAAGCGGTCTTTCCAAATCACCCAACCGACTACGGCTATTTTATTGCCGGTCATCGGTATCATTCCTTCGGTCATATAATTGAGTGTCAGTGTTTTTACATAATTTCCACTGAAATCGGAACAGACCATTTTACCCATATTGTCCAAACCGGTAAAAAAGTTATTGTTGATAATACCTTCAATCGCATTGGTTTTCTGAAGTTGTTTTCCGGAACTGCCTTTAATGCCAAATTCCTTTACAAATTTGCCGTTTGCATCGAACAGCGAATAATAATTCCGGTAAGCATGATTCACAACTACCGAACCGTCAGGCATCAGGACAATAGATTTACGATTGCCCAT
>Ga0123357_10004637_pt1 | contig 16216 bp, 14 predicted proteins | sample TergutEmb28metaG_FD_89873 | JGI IMG/M metagenome (GOLD analysis project Ga0123357, IMG submission 89873) | Embiratermes neotenicus P4 segment gut microbial communities from Petit-Saut dam, French Guiana - Emb289 P4 | ecosystem: Host-associated > Arthropoda: Insects > Digestive system > Gut ... | reverse complement strand
TTTTTACCATTTTCCTTAGTACCATATGAACATTCCAGTAGGAAAATTTAATGCAGAAGTGGGGAGAGAGAATATTTTCAAACCAACAATTGGGAATGAGAGTCTACAACAGGATAGTAATGATAATGGTGATAGATTAGTAAACTTTGCCACAACAAAACATCTGGTTGTTAAGAGCATGGTGTTCCCGCACCAAGATATAAGTAAGTACATGTGGACCTCTCCTAATTGGAAGAATCACAGCCAGATTCATAGATAGGAGATGGAATTTGAGTATAATAGATGTATGAAATTGCAGGGGAGCTGATTGTGATACTGATCACCATCTGGTGGTTGCAAAAATTAAGAACAGATTGGCAGTATATAAACAAGCAGCACAGAAATTGAATCGGGAAAGATTTAATCTCAGGAAACTAAATGAGCTGGAGGCTAAGAAACAGTACCAGATTGATATTTAAACTGGTTTGCAGCTTTGGACATCTTGAGTGATTGCGTGGACATAAATAGGGCTTGGGAGAACATTAAAGAAAATATCAAAACCTCAGTTAAAGGGAGTCAAAATCTGCACGAAATGAGGCAGGAGATGAAGAATGTTTAGGTTTTTTAGAACAAAGGAAGCAGGCTAAAATGCAGTAGGTACAGGACCCAAGCAAAAGTGGTGTAGATATTCTGAACAATGTAAGACGTGAAGCTAGCAGACATTTTAGGAACAAAAAGAAGGCATATCTGTAAGCTAAAATTGAGGAACTTGAAACTAACAGTAAGATAAAAAATACTGGGGGTCAATGGGCATCAATGAATTTAAGATGGGTTACCAGCTGAGAACTAATATGGTAAAGGGGGAAAAGGGGGATTTGGTTGCATACTCCCACAGTAATTTTGCCAGGTAGAGGAACTATTTCTCCCAGCTATTGGATGTACATGGGGCTAATGATATGTTGAGCAGAGAGAAATAAACACCGCCTCTTATGCCTGATCCAAGTCCCTTTGAGGTTGAGATGAGTAACAAAAGGCTAAAAAGTCACAAATCATCTGGTATTGATCAAATAGTAGAACTGATTAAAGCAGGGGTACAATAATTCACTGTGAGATTCATAAACTTATTATTTCTATTTGAAATGAGGAATTGCCTGAGGATTGGAAGGAGTCGACCATTGTACCTATCTATAAGAAGGGTAATAAAACAGATTGTAGTAATTATAGGGGCATATCACTTTTGCCAACTACATACAAAATTTTACCCAACATCCTGCTCTCAAAGTTATTTCCATATGCAGAGGAATTATTGTGGATCAATATGGATTTCAACGTAATAGCTCAACTATTGATCATATATTCTGCATTCATCAAATACTTGAGAAAAAGTGGGAATACAGCGAAGCTGTGCATAGGCTCTTTATAGACTTCAAAGAACACTTATGATTCAGTTAGGAAGGAGGTCTTGTATAATATTCTCATTGAATTTGGTATCCCCGTGAAACTGGTGAGGCTTATAAAAACTTTTCTTACTGAAATGTAATGCAGGGTCTGGGAAGACAAGAATTTGTCTGATATGTTCTTTATTAGGAATGGTTTGAAACAAGATGTGCCTATCACCATTGCCTTTCAACTTTGCTTAAGAGTAGACCATTAAGAGGGTTCAGGTAAACCAAGATAGCTCGTTATTAAATGGTACACACCACCTTCTGGCTTACAATCTTGAGGTGTGTCATCCCCGTTGTGTGGTATATAACAATGTATTAACATGTAGAACACTATATTTAGTCAACACAGCAATATTTATCTATCTTTGTGTAATACAACACTACATGTTTCGGCCCTCTATGTGGCCATCATCAGGTGTGTCTAGAAGTTAGTCATACAAGGTGCATAGGTGGTGGGGGGGGGGCTTATATTGATGATGTTAATATATTGGGAAGAATCATACAAACTCTAAAGGAAAACACAAAAGCTTTGGTGGTGGTTAGTAAGGAGATTTGACCAGAAGTAAATGCTGATAAAACTAATTACATGGTTTTGTCCTGAGATCAGAATGCGGGATGAAGTCACGATATGAAGACTGATAATAGATCCTTTGATATAGTGGAAGGGTTCAAATATTTGAGAACATCCAGAACAAATCAAAATTCTATTCAGGAAGAAAGTAAGAGCAGATTGAAAACAGGGAATGCTTGCTATCACCCGGTGCAGAATACTTTTTCTTCCAGTTTTCTATCCAAAAAATTTAAGATTAAGACATACAGAACTATAATTTTGCCTGTTGTTTTGTATGAGTGTGAAACTGGGTTGCTCACATTGAGGGAAAAGTGTAAGCTAAGGGTGTTGGAGAATAGGGTGTTGAAGAGCTTATTTGGGCCTAAAAGGAACTAGGTAACAAGGGATTGGATAAAACTGCATAATGAGCAGCTTAACGATCTGTACTACTCACCCTATATTGTGCGGGTGATAAAATCGAGAAGAATGAGATGGGTGGGGCATGTAGCGTGTATTGGGGTTAAGAGAAGTGTATACAGGGTTTTGGTGGGGAAACCTGAGGGAAAGAGACCACTTGGAAGACCCAGGCTTAGATGGGAGTATAATATTAAGACAGATATTCAGGAAGTAGAATGTGGAGGTATGGACTGTATAGAGCTGGCTCAAGATAGGGACAGGCGGCGGGCACTTGTGAATGCGGTCATGAAATTTCGGGTTCCATAAAGTGCGTAGAATTTCTTGACCAGAAACAAACTTGTTAGCTTCTCAAGGAAGACTCTGCTCCATGGAGTGAGTAAATAGGTAGGTAAGTAAGAGATGATCCGTATAAGTAAGTATATATGTGTGTGTATATATATATCCGTTTAAGTAGCAAACGGTTACAACATTTGTACTTTACATGCTCATGCCAACAAGTGCATCCATATGGAGTTTTGAAGTGGTAGGTATGGTAACTAACATTGACATCGACAAATATCGGTGTGTATTGGCATTGCTGATAAGACAATTAAAGCTGTTATTATTGAACGCAAGAACACTCACAACAATCACTCTCAACAAAATACTCTTTACTCAGACATTGAGTACTCCGTTCTCGAACAGAGCACTTCACAGATTCGCGTCACTCGTTTCACGGTATAGAGTTCCTCGGCTGAATTCCCATTTCTCCCGTCGTGCACTCCCCTCGCTCTGATGTAGCCCACACACTCTGAATTGCCGTGACTAGAGTGTCCAATTTTGCCATTGGCTTATCGCATTCTCGAACATTCTAAACTATCCCACGTAGCGCTGGATACCCCTAGAATATTCTATATCCTCGCACGGGAAGGGTCTGGCAGACTTAACATCAGAGGCTTCGCGGGTCGCCATACAATAAGCTCTGTTACCCTCCTTAAGGTTACACGTGCAGAGTAGCCCACATTTATAGTGCCATTCTGTCCACGTGAACGAATATCATCTTCGCCTGAGATGCCGCTCTATCCGGTATATGACGTCGTTTATCCGGATGATTATGATGACGATGTAGGGGTCTTCCCAGCATGTCTGCAGCTTGGATGGTTTTCCTCTCTTCAGAGTAGGGCAGTACAGTACAGCCACACTCTGTCGCCTTTTTGAAAAGCAGCGCATTTGGCTAGCTGGATGCAGCGTAACTTCGTCTGCTCACTGACAACTTTCAGTAGCTGGCGGGCGTTTGGCCGTTTTGACAAATTTGGCTGTCTAGTCTGTCGTCGATGCTTTCTTGTCTGGGAGTGCCCCAAACATCACGTCACAGGGCAGGCGAACTCCCGCTCGAACACCCAGTTCGTAAGCGTCACGCATGTGGTGTCGTGCGTGTATGCTCAGCATGCCAGCAGGCAGGTAAGAAGCCTCTCTTACCAGTCCCGTTGATGAGTAGAAACCACCTTGCTCAGATTCGCCTCGATCGTCTTCAAGTAGCGTTCCAACATTCATCTGACTGCGGGCGTATGGGGCGTTGTTCTAATTTTGCTTACTCCCAGTCGATCCAGGACCTCCTGCATTAGTCTGGATTCGAAGTTCCGACCCTGGTCACTGTGTAGCTCCATCGGGACGCCGAAGAGGAAAACGTTGGTCTCCAGGAAGCCTGCCACATGACGGTGTCCAGATATGAATTTGCACTCCTGCAAACGCTGAACCCCTCGAGCTGTCTGCCCCTCTAGATTCCTAAAGCTCAGCAGACAGATCAATACGGAGTGTTCGGTGCGTACGTGGAACTCTTGTACATGCAGATATATGAGGAAATGCTCCAGGGTCTTCACAGGTTCCAGCAACTCTAAACGGGTCACACAGTCTCGCCCTTGCACAGAGTTTTGCTGAAGTAGGTCACAACCAGTTCGCTTGTTTTGACTTGTAACAGTACTTCACCAATCCCCACGTTGCTTGCGTCGGTGTAGTCGAAGAACATCTCCCCTGGTCACGGGTAGCCTAGTACGGGTGCCGTACATAGCGCCCATTTCAGTTACTAGACCGTGGTCTGTGCTTTAGAGGGCCACTGGAATGCCTGTTTTCTTCACTCTGGTCAGCGGCTTAGCTATATACGCGAATTCGGCGATGAACCTCGTATAGTACGTACACAGCCTCAGAAACCCCTCAGCTGGTGTTTGTCAGTCAACCTTGGGCAGTTTTTCACAGCTTCCAGCGTTTCGGGGTCCGTGGTTACTCCTGACGGCGATTCCGTGTTGTCCAGGTATCGTACCTCCTTCCGGAACAGCTGGAACTTCTAGGGGTAAATTTCAGGTGCGCCTCTCGCAGCCTTTGGCACACCTTCCGCAGATTGTTGAGTTGTTCTTGAAATAAGCAACTAATGGCAATTACGCCATCCAGGTATACTAGACAGGCATCGTAACTCAGATCTCTCAGGACGAACTCCATTAATCACTCGAATGTTGCTGGAGCTTTGCAAGCCCGAAGGGCATAACCGTGAACTGCCACAGCCCTTGCCCGTTGGAAAATGCCGTCTTCTTTTGTCCTTCGTAAGCAGTCCCACCTGCCAGTATCCGCTTTTCAGGTCCGATGTAGAGAACCACTTGGCTCCAGCCAGCGTGTCAAGGGTGTCGTCTATCTTTGGGAGCGGAAAACATCCCTTTTTCGTGGCGTCATTCAGCCTTCAGTAGTCTACGCAGAAGCGAATGCTGCCGTCATTCTTCCGAACGATCAAACCAGGCGACGACCAAGGGCTCTCTGACTCCTCGAGCACTCCTTTGTTCTTCATGCCTTCCATCACAATATTCACCTCAGCTTGCCTTGTTAAAGGGAGTCTGCGTGGTGGATGGCGATTGGTTCGGGTGTCGCCGGATTCGATCGCGTGGTATACTCTCTTGGTGCACCCGTAGCCACCGCTCTTAGATTCAAACACGTCTTGACTGTCGGCAGTGAGCTATTCCAGTGCCTGGGCTTCTCTAAGGCTCACGTTCCGCCTGGCACCAGCTATCGCTTCCTTCAGTAGCTTGCGGAGCCCTGTTAACGTTGTGGCTGAGGCTTCTGGTCATTGATGGCCGCAGCCCAAACGGCTGGCTCTTCATGTTCCATAATGGTTCCTTCACTCAGCACATGTTCCAGGTAGGTCACATTAATGATGCCGACAGGTATTCTCGGCCTGGCTAGGATTAGCGTCCTGGCTATATGCACTCAGTCACGGGAACTCATCTGGTTGGGTTCGATGATGACGTTGTCAGCCCCAGAGTTGCCCCTAACCATGCCATCACCACCTTGTCACATCGAGTCGGCATCGCCTCGTAGCCGACCAGTGAATTTCGGGAAAAATTTGATTAGGCACCAGGTCTCCATAATGTCACCTCCTCCTGACCCAGTCGTAGCAGATGATATCGTAGGTCGGACGCGTCATAAGCCCACAGAACATCTAACACCAGGATGAAATCTTATGTAACTTCTGTGATGAACACCCATATTCTCAGGGCCCGCCTCCCAAGAGTCAGCTCGGCCAGGGCCTCCTTCATCACTGGGTTGGTTTCGCCCGGGGCCGTCTGAAAGACGTATGCTTTGCTCGGCTTCCTCTTGGGTTGTCCTGCGATTATGTCGGGCCAGGCGACGGTTCCCGATGCGCCAGAGTCGATGGGCACCCGACATGGCTTTCCCTGGATCCATTCCTCGGCTTTATGCTGTCATGCGTCATGTTAAGTGTGAAACGAGAGTTTAAGGGTAGTGATAACGGCGGGCCCCTCTCCTCACCGGCATTTTCTCGTTTTCGCTGAATCCTGGTTTCTCTCTTCACGCGGCACTCGCCTGCAGTCTCTGCGCAGGTGTCCGGTGGACTCGCACTGCCAGCACAAAGTCGTCCCTCCCGCCGGCGATCTGATGGCTGACTTGCCCTAGCAGTCGCCAAGGTCAACTCCCGCACTCTTGCTGCTGGCCCTGTTGCTGCTTCCAGTTTCAAGGCCTCATTTATAGTACGGTCTCCTCCCATTAAGAGGTGCCGCTTCACTTCCCGGTCCCGTAATCTGTCGATGAAAGCGTAGGTGACCCCTTTTTGAATAAAGGCGACAGGTAGCTCGACAAGGGCTCGGGGTGCCATCTGCTCCACGGCTGCGGCGAACTCCTGCAACGTCTCGCCGCTCGTCTGCACCCTGGCCTTAAGTTGCGACCGGTAGACCGCCGCTAGCTGGTGGTCACCAAAACGGTCTCGAAATGCCCCAAAGATGTCCTCATACGTCGCCTCGGCCGGCACCGTTTGAAGGATGTCAGTAGCTTCGCTCTGTAACACACTTAAAAGATGAGCAGCTTTCTCATTTGGTGTGCAATTATTTTGGACGGCCGCGGCCTCAGACTTTCAGTGGTACACAGCCCAGGATGTTGCACCGTCGAATTTCGATGGTTTCACTGTAGTGTTGTTGGCCCCTGGACCGCCGCCACCCGCACGTCTTGTTCGAGGTTCCACCACTGCTAATTGGGCCTCGATATTCTCCCCCATATTCCGGGTCTATTGTTCTACTTTGGAGGGGGCATTTTTCTGTTGCTTATCTAGCCTCTCTTTGAGTTCTGCTTGGCCAGCACACAAGTCACCTATTTGTGTTTCAAGCTTCTCCCTGATTACACTCATGCAATTACCCATCTTGTTCTCCATGGCATGTCCTTGAGTTATGAGGTCAGCTCTTCATTTGCTCATGTCAGACTTTACTTCCGCAAGTATGTCGCTCTTTAATACCCCCTGTCCTGCAGTTAATTAATTGTTCCATAATTACCTGCAGTGCCACTTCCAGATTTCCTTATCTCACTTCCTGCCACCAAATGTAACAGTATGTTTTGTGTGGTAACTCTAATATGGCTTGATGTTCAAAGATTTCACTTCAATCCAATTAAAAAAAAAAGTATTCTCTCACTAATAAAGTCACACTTTCTATTGTTTATATTGTCACAATGAACGTGCCTGAGTGACTGATATGAAAGACAGTGTATGTAACATATGAAATAAAGTCGCTTCTAGAGGTGAAATGCAGTACTGCTTAAACTAGACTGGCTGTGGATCTAAAGGTTCCAAAACATAGTAACCAAAGCGAGTATATTCTTAATAAATATAGTAAAATAGGTAGCAACAAACAGAAATGAGTAATACCAAAAGATAAAGACACAAATGTGGAATTTACTGTTCAACAAAAGGGTATGTGAAATACATGGTCTGCCAGGATATTAAAAAAGAGCCCCTATTGGGCTGAGCACTGCCCAAACTGAGGACAAAAAATTCAGCGCTGAAAATGGAAATATTGGAAGGTGCTGGGTCTGCCTGTCTCTGTGGGTGGAAACACAGCCAAACCTGACTGTGGATAAAGGTCCATATTCAAAACTTAGATGTTTTCCACTTCAGGTAAAACAACAGTGTTAAGCTTCAATCTGCAGGAGATAGGACAGGGCGTGGGGAAAGGGGGTGAAGGGGTGGTTGACGTACAGGAAATTGCATCTATCACTGACAAGTAGCCATAATTCATAGATGAAGAAAACATTATGCACGTGGTACACTTCCTTTTCCCCAAAAAAGAGACCTCCCTTAAGCTTTTCATGACACCCATGCCACAGTTTTCACTTGTATATTCCTACAATGATACCAAATTAATATGTGCATAACCACATATCTTTACAGCACCTATACACCAATGGTTCATGCTAATCTCTTCTATGACAGTTGGGAACTGTGACACCTCAACACTCAGGTGACTATTCATTACATGTAACCCAAAAAATTGTGGGACTTGAGCAGTGTGGAGGATATGAAAATCCAAATACAGTGCAAGCAGGCAAACCATTAAGGCAAAGACACACAGGCCCATTCTTGGCAAAGACAGCCATTTCTCCATTGGTGTTCCAATACTAATGCCAGGCTGTTTAGGTAAGTGAAAACCCATTCAGTGGGAACAAGGCTGATACATGTGGACAGACGGACATGACACAAGTAAAAGGCACTTATGACTATGACGTGCCCAAAAATGTACTTCTTTGGGATTTCTTCAGATTTGTTCCTCCATTCACTGCAGTTTCCTTGCTTCTTAGTTTTTGTATAGTTCAAACATTATTTGGAGATTATCTGACAAAGAATTAATTTCATGAATGTGAGATTTCAGATCCTTAAAGCAGTGTTGAAGAATTCTATCATCTACTTTGTGATAACAATATAAACTCTTATCACAAATTTTGTACAACACTCTTTACGCTGTGTGTTCAAGGAGCAACACAAACATTTAAATTTCATCAGTAATTTCTCTGCACTTGAACAACACTCACATTTAAAATGTCTTCACAGTAGACGCCCTCTGTTTTGTGGTGTAGGTTACCATCTTACAATCCAATACCTCAGAAATATCCATACTGTAATGAAGACTGTATAAAAAAAATTGGTATATTAAAGAACTGACAGTTGCAAGATTTGTGGCATAGACTCAGATGCAATAACAGAAGTGACACATGCATTGCTGACAAGGGTATGGACTCAGCTGGATTCTTTCTCAACATGTACACAGCTATGAATGAAGTTCATGATGGATTCTATCAATTCATAAGTCACTCAGCATTGTAATACATTTCACAAACCACAGGATGTAATGTCAAGGCAGTAAGTCATAAGGGCACAGACCACAATTTGGGAAGCTGTAATAGGGGATGAAGTAAGACATAATCAGTAGAACTTTTGTTGTTCTATAGTCAAGTGTGACAAAAAAAGCTATTGTTGTAAGACTGTTGATGCAGAGAATTCTATTACTTAAAAGAAGTTAGTAGGCCAAGTGAAAACAAAAGTCTGTTCCATTCAACCAAGACCAATTACTGAGTTAGCTATATTAGATGCTGAATAGTTCTGGTTTTGGGGACAAATGAAAAAGAACAGTTGCTAAATGGAAGTTATGCCTCTCTGAAATTTGGTATTTCATCATTACACGTCAGCCAGCCACATGAAACTGGGCTACACCTACAAACTTGTCATTTGATTTTACCATGTACTGTGTAAGAACTGTTGAAGCAGTTGCCTGAAAACATGGATAGCCCTTCAGCATCGCCCTCTATAATTGGTATAGACCTCTATTTCTTCACATGTTCCCGGCCGCTATACGTCGTATAATTGGCCGGCAGTGACAGAGCACATTTAAATTCATACCTTCTCCAGGGACGGAGGAGTTTTAAATTCCCTATGATGAAATTGCAACTATCTATTTAAAAAATTATTATTCGCAAACTAATGATCCGATTTTTATAAAATTTTAGTAGACAAATCTTAAAACTATATAGATGCAGTAAAATAATTGTCATTACCTCAGTAATTAAGCTTCGTGTGATACAGCTCAAAGCAATCTTCCAAGCAAAGACCCACATCAAATATTTGGCAGCAGTACACGGAAATTTTCTTTTTTCCGTGCTTTGATCACACAACACATCTCCTCTGAGGTTCTGATTTTTCAGTTTTGTGTGCCACTTTTCTCAGAAAATGTCTTTCAGTCAGCCATGGAACTGTGTTGTTGGATGCTTCTCGCCCCGGTACACTCTGCATCTCCGTAGCATGCGCACATTTCGTAAACAGACCTTCCACTACCTGAATTCTATACAAGAGCTGCTGTATATTTCTTCCCAACACTTGTCGATAAACAACAAACGAATTGAGAACTGGAGAGTTCATTAGCCTTTTGAAAAGTTTGAGGTATCATTTGGTCATTTTTTTTCCTCTCAACCATGTACATGTGCAGCAACTGGTCCTTCAAATCAACTCCCCCCCATGTTATAACTATAATCAATCATGCACAAAGGCTTCTCCGTTTCCTTGCCTTTGTTAGAAACCTTCTGTGTGTCTGCACTGCGGTATGTTGACACCATAGTTACATTTCTTTTGTCACGCCATTTTAGTACTGTGACTGGACCCAAATGTCTGGCTGTGATTTCCCCCTTTTCCAATTTCTTGTCTTTCACTTCCTTGGGGACATTTTCCCTGTTCAGTTTTAGTGTGCCACCACAATCAGTTCGATCTTTAACTTCCTTGCTAATTCTGGACTCCTGAAGAAGTTGTCAATCCACAACGTATGTCCACAGCCAAGCAGTTTCAGTACTACAGCTGCTGTTTTGGGGGTGTCTGGAGTAATCAGACTCGACTCTAGGGCTATGTTTTTGCCTGTATATACAAGAAAACACCACAGATATCCTGTTCTTGATTCGCATAGTTCGAAAGTTTTTATTCCGAACTTTGAAGCCTTCAGTGGTAGGTACTGCCTTATTGACAGACACCCCTCCCAGAGTGTCAAGCTTTCATCAATGCTTTTGGTTTGGAAGATACAGAGTTTGAAACTTTATGTTCAAATGACATGCCACAGGATAAATTTTGAACAATATGGGAGGTCCTTGATATGTTGGTAAAGCTCTCAATGTCTATAAAATGTAAAAATTTACAAATCAACTCAAATCTTTCTCTACCAATTGCATCAGCAAATCAAGGTGTTGATATTACTCTTCTTTTTGAAAAATATGACCTGGCTGTTGGTTTCTGCACAATGTCCATCAATAAAAACAGACCTAAATCTGTGCAAATTTCACTTTCTGTGACAGGTGTCCATGATCTCACAAGTGATCTAAATGATAGAAGACTGCCTCTGGCATTCTTGTATTGTTCTGCGTACCTATTAGTTTCTCTGACAATTTGTTGCATGATTTCTTTGTCAAAAAACAACTTAACACATTGTACAATGTCACATTTTCTGCACCATTTCTGGGTCCAAAATCACAACTGAACACTTCTCTGTGTCCTGTGTAATTGTCCACAGTCTCCCACCTGAAATCTCGGTGCAATATTTCCTCTTCTCTTCATTTATAATTGCATCTGCTACAGCTATGTTGTCAATTTCATTGTCACTACTGCTAACACTATCAGTGCTACTATCACTGAAACTTTCATCCGAATTGTACACAATTTACAGCACTTCACTGTCTGTCAGAACTTTTTTTGCCATTGCTATGCCCTCAGTATCACTCCTGAGTCAACAGCTGGATGAAGTGCACTGACTGAAAACATGCAGGGCAAATACAGCAATTACAGAACGTAAGTTGATAGCTATGCCAAATGAAAGGCTGAATTGTTCTTGGCCTATCTACAGAAGGAAATGACACATGATATGTGTTAACTTCAAGCCAGCGGCAGAAATGAAGTCAATGCAGCGCCCGAGTAGGCGATGAGGAAAATATTTCAAACTACCTAACGCAGAATAGCATTTATGAATCATTCTCCAACAGCAGAAGAAACCTAAGATCTTAGGCTACAAAGATACAGTGTTCAGATTGTAGCTTAATTTCTTTCATTTTGAGTAAAACAGAGAGAACTCTGAGCGCTCACATTTTTGACAGTCGAAGTTGGACTTTTTTTAAATAGGAAGATTAACTCTTGAATACATATGTTACATTCTAAACCGACTATTCTAACTATTATATTCTGAAAGCACAGGTCTTGCGAAATAAAGAGAAACCACTCAGAATTTGATAGCTCAAAAACTATGCATGTGAGAGGAGATTGAATCCACCCATGCAAGGGTCTATACTATGTATGGCATCCAGCGACTTGTGAAGTATCAGAGGTCTATACCTCGTACGGACGACAGTGCTGAAGAGGTAGGGAATTTAAACTCCTCCCTCCATGGAGAAGGTAAGAAATTAAATGTCCTCCACTGCTGAAAGGATAGAGACTCAATAGATTGGGTAGATCAGTGTCAGTAAGTGGTCAAGATGAAGAGAGTGTGTGGTTCTTGAAGTCATAGTCATATGGTTACCAGTATGAAAATCATGTTGCAGAGGAAAATTTAGCAACTAGCTGGTCAGTTACAGAATTAGAAAAGGGATATGTCATTATGTCAAATTCCAGATAAAAAGTGTAAAATACATACACTGTTGTGCCAGTGTGTTCTTACTCAGACTAGTTGGTAAGAAATCTGTCTCAGACCGCCTTTCATCAGCTCATGCCCAAATATGTTAATTGAGATGTTATGAACATAATTTTTATTGTCAATATTTTTTAAGCACATTATTAAAGATGCTGTATAGCACAGTCTGTATAGTGATTAGGCTATGGGCTGGATGATTTGGGGTTTGATTCCTAGCATAGTCAAGATTTTTCCCTTCTCTAAATTGTCCAGTCTGGCTCTGGGATCCACCCAGCCCCATATTCATTGCATATTGGAGTTAGTTTTCAGGGGTTATGTGGCCTGCGTGTGATGATTCTCCCTCACCTCAAGTGCAGGACTGTTGAATGTGTGCACAAAAGGGCTGCACAAGAACCCGAGTACAGTCAAGGTGCACAGGTTACCATGGTGCCTGCCCTTATGTATTCTAATTCTATCACCCTCTTCCACCCACAGTGACATTAAGAATGAGCCGGGCTATATCTGTACCTCCCCTATATGCCTGTATGTTGTGGAAAGGGACTTTACTCTTTATTTATCAATGCTGTCAGTTTCTGAGATTATATAATTTGGTAATGAATAAAAGACTATACAGCACTGGTGGAATGATGACAGGGCAAAACCACGAAGTACTAAGAGAAATACCTGTCGCAAAATCCCACATGCACTGGCCCCAAAGTTGAATCCTGGCCTCTGTGGTAAGAAGCCAGTGACTGACTGCCTGAGCCATGGCACAGCCTTTGTTGTTGTTGTTGCTGTAGTTGTCATCATTGCTACTACCACTGCTGCTGCTCTTGTTAAATATGCTTACACAAAAATATTTTATTTAAAATGACTTGTTATAAGAGTTATGGAAGTGGGTGGGAAACAACGCACCACCCTCTGACATAAGCCTTGTCATTTGCTTCAAATTGCAGGCCTTAGCTTGTCACACAGCATCTCACTGTAGCGAGCACTGTTCACTGTTGAACCCCTCTCTTGATAATTTTAGAGTAGTAGCCCTTGCATCCCAAAATCTGTAAGCATAAGCTCTCCCGCGGTTGCGTTTTGAACTCTTGCTTTGTGGGCAAATGAGGACGTTTCCATTCCATACTCTGGCATTTGACTGACTGATTAACACTGGGTTCGAGTCCTCACTGTCCTGATGCACCTAAGCCCTTACTCTGGCATTTACTCTCTCGCTCAAAATGGCGGGTCCACGTTTCATCTCCCATGACGATTCTTTCCAAGAAGCAGTCACCTGCAGCACCATAGCTATCCAAAAGCTGTTTGCAGATGTGCAAACGCTCTCTTTGTGCAGTTCTGTGAGTTGCTTTGGGACCCATCATGCACAGGCTTTATGGAAGGCAAGCCTGTTGTGGATAATTTCATAGGCTGAACCAAGACTAATTTGCAGTTAATGTGCCACTTCATAATTAGTCACCTGTCTATTCTGCAGGATCATGTCATGGATTTCTGTGTTTGCACCAGTAATGGACGTGGAGGGGCATCCTGTTTCTTCCTCGTGATTAATGCTTGTGCGACCATTCTTGAACCACTCGATCCATTTGTAGACAAACCACTGTGACAAGGCACTGTTCCTATACTGCACTGACATCTTTCTAAGCTTTCTGACACATGGTACACTTTCAGCCCATAAAAAAAGGATCACGGCCCTCTGCTCTTCTTTGGTGCAAATGAAAAGTGGAGCGTCCATGTTTATGGCAAAAAACTCACAGCAGCAATGGACTATCAAAGTCACACCTGCACCACAATGGTAGGACAGAAGTAGACCATGTGTATCATGTCATGCCCAAGCAGCAGTGTAGCCAAATGCAAAACATGTACCTACATTGCGAATAATTTTTGACTCACCTAAATAAGTGCTTAGAAAACCTTCTGTTACACAGGATGTAACCTTCCTAAGCTATTATCCTTCCTTTAAATTTTCACTGCAAACATTTGTATGCAAAGCTGTACTTATGAAACAATCATACAAATTAAATTAACAACACATGTTTTTTTGAATAAAAATAAACTATTACATAATTTAACTACCCCAATTTGTGAAGCTGCCAATAAAATAATACCACTCATGATTAACAAGGTCTGCTGGCACTCCTAGACTTTATGACATAGTTAGGCTCCACTTCTATTCATATGGTTGTGGGTAGGAAGGCTTTCCTTTCCTGCCTTAAACCGATGACCTGTAGGTGCAGACAATTTCACTACATTTTTAACTACTGTATAAGCTGAATAGTGCACGGTTTTTACAACACAATAATTTATTTATTTATGTACAATACAATTTCAAGAATCACAATAAAACCACTAAGTGTTACACAACCTGAAGTGTACACATACTTTCAATATTTTTCACACTGAACTAATTCATACAATTAATGAAGTGAAATCTAGTGTTGCACAACCAACCACAACTGTTTGGTCTGTTTTATGATCGTGTCATGCAAGTTGCCTGTTTCACTCTGGTCCACCCCTCTGAAAAAAAAAAGTGTGCAGCGTTATTAACTGATGTTCTATATCCTGGGTAAGGGATACACATTACTAGTTAACATACATTTATATAGGCAATTTCATTTTCATCAAGTGGTCGTCTGCGATACCGCTGCGGAAGTTGATAGTCTTCTATCACAGGTCTTAAAGTAACTTGCGATTTCTTTCCTGCTCCAGCTGAACCAGTAGCATGTGGAGATGGAGTCCCAGTGCCCTGTGAGTCTGCAACAGATACATCATCCTACAGTGTGTTTTCTAGACAGTGCAAACATGAAGCAAACTTATCCATTAAGGATAGTCCAACTCTGACAACTAGGTGACAGGCTAAATTCTTACTATATTTTCAAGAATATATGAGGCACCATAAACAGTATATGCAAGAGCAGCATATACAAAATATTGTATGCACTTTACTTGATATACTCAAAGGATGACAAGATCTCCCAATTTTGATGGGCCATTGTGACAGTATACTTTGTGCAACAAGGAGGACCTTTTGATATGCAAGTGTCTAATAAAGCATTTCATGTGGACCATGTTGACATTACACTAAAAGAAAACCTCACCTAAAATGCCGAGCAATAGTAAAATTCTAGACACCAAGATGAGTCATTGTTACACAGGATTCAATACTATCAAGAACATCACATGTTTTAACCTTGTATTTACTATTTTTTCTGCAATATATTTATTCACTTACAGCTCATTTAACAAAGCTGACCATTGCTCAGACTATACAGCATTTGACTGTTGGATGTTTAGTGAGTATTCAACTGGAAAGGATAAGAAATGAAGTGGTCAAGGGCTAATTTGTGGTGCTATCCCAGCATTTGTTGCAGGGACTGAAATTGGAAACCTTAAGACAAGGAAGCTGGTCGCTTAGCCAAAATTTGAATCCAGGACTTCCCAGACATGACATGCACAGCTGTCATAACTTATTGTACTTTGCTCATGACTGTACCTGAACAACTACTCAAAAACACCATTTTAAAAATAAAGTAGCCATTGTATAACTATGATTACATGCCTCACTGTATCCATTGTGTAGTTGGGTTTCTGAGTAACAATCTGTCATACATCCCCAAAACTGTACACCAAAGATGACTCTGATATACAAAGGACATTACAAGCAGGTCTCATTTTATGCTAGGGTTATGCTCCTGAAAAATGTCATGTGAATCGAACACAAAATTCCCATTTAAAACAACGCATTTGCTGGGTGTTAGGGAGCTGACAACCTAATTATACAGGGTGTCCCAGGAGGAAAGGACCTAACTTCGGGAGAGTGTTCCTTAGGTCAAACTATACCGATATAACCCAAAACACCTATATCCAAAGTACAATGGTTACGGAGATATTGGCCA
>Ga0123357_10004636_pt1 | contig 16218 bp, 10 predicted proteins | sample TergutEmb28metaG_FD_89873 | JGI IMG/M metagenome (GOLD analysis project Ga0123357, IMG submission 89873) | Embiratermes neotenicus P4 segment gut microbial communities from Petit-Saut dam, French Guiana - Emb289 P4 | ecosystem: Host-associated > Arthropoda: Insects > Digestive system > Gut ... | reverse complement strand
CCTTGCTTTAGTCCTGATTCCAACGCTTGGCGCTGCTCGCGCGTAAGAATCGGTCTATTTACTCGTCCCATAATGGGGGACAAAGATACTAATAATATAAACTAATTTGTAATTTGTACTTATTGTAACAGAAATTATATTTATAATATATCGAGAAATGGGAAAATAAAGCCACAGATTGACCATTTTTTTCCTAAAAGTCAATACCCTTTTTTGGCAATGTCATATTATAATCTTATACCATCTTGTTCTACCTGCAACGGATTTGGTGCAAAAGCCGAAAATGACATTCTTATACCTAAAAACAAAATAATAAATCCATATTTGATAAATTCTAATAATTTTAATTTTTCTTTTCAGATTAAGCAAGTTTCTTCGAAGGGTTTCATCGAAGTAAATATAAAAAGTCCAACTTGTGGGTATAATAATTTGTTTAAATTAGATGAATTATACAAAGAACATAGTGATCATATAGAAGAGCTAATTTTTAAGTCTGAGATAAAATATCCCCAGTCTTATAGAAAAGTAATAGAAGATATGTTTAGTAAATCACAGCGTAATATTGATTTTTCGAGATTTTTACTTGGTAATTATACTGAAGATGAAAATTTACACAAACGACCACTTGCAAAATTATATAAAGATATTGCTATACAATTAAATTTGATTTAATAATTTAAAAAGCGCTTGAATATCCCACCCAAGCGCTCACCACTAAAATCCAATCGAAAACAGTATAAACCATTACGACTGTGGATTTCAAAAGTAAAGATACTACTTTTTCCGGTTATTTTTTGTCTTCTCGGGAAATTCAAACATAACCTTGTAATTTTCATCAAATCTCAATGTAGCATCAAACGCTTTGCCTGCCTTGCTCTTAAAACCTTTGATAACAGCGGTTTTACCTTTGGTCAATAATTCCGTAACCCCAAAATAAGGGCGTTCCAAATCCGGTTTGTGACGGATAGGATGAATGGCAGGAACAAAGCTGCCGTCTTCCTGTTTGCGAAGTGAAAAACGGGCATCGGTACGGACACTTGTTTCATCATCGACTTTGATTGTGACCGGTAATAAATCTGTTTTCCGGTAATCAAGCATTTTATTGAGATTATCCGTTTTTTCAAGTGCCTCACGTGTGATTCCGAACTTTTCCAGTTTATCCCATCGAACGAGATTGGGGTCTATTGCATAGTCTTCCGCATTCGTTTGAGCCGGCACTTGTTTCTTTAAAAAATCTTCGGGATTTTCATTTGGTTTAACACTATTCATTTTCCCATCTTTGCTGGCAGCGTAAAGTTCACTGTTGCTTTTGTCTTTTACCAGTAATACATCCTGGTCTTTTAACTCTTCGTTCATACTGTGTTATTATTTGAATGATTGCATCACTATTAATGCAATACAAAAGTAGGTGTATGAATTATTTGTAGAAAGGATTTTCAGGCAGGTGGCAGCGAGTTGCGCCGGGGATAGCGGTGAGTTGCGCTGGGAAAAGTTAAAAATCATCGTCGTTGAAAAAATATTCTAAAAAAGGAATGATTTTTTTGAATTTTTTTTTGTACTTTTGTCGTATTCTTTTGAAACTCACTCTTTTTCACATTATCAAATTATGTGATGTTTTTTAAAATAGGTTATTATCGCTTCTAAATTTTACTAATTCTATAAAAATTATTATAAGTCATATTGTTATTATTGCATGATTTGTGTCAATTATGCAAAGATTTTGCTAATAGTATGGGCTTTTTTTATCAATCGTATGACAAGGTTAATGAAATGCAAGTCTGTGATAAGGAAGCCTATAGCAATAACGGAATATAGATCTGTTTAGTATTTAAAATATATTAAAAACACTGCCTGCTTCTTAACTTTTGCTTTTCGGAGTGGACTCAAATACATAATATATATTAAAATATACCAGTACATACTGGTATATTACAAAAATAATACTTATCTTTGCCAAAAAAAATATACATTCGCATAATCCAAAGAAAGAAAGTGTTAGGGAACATTAGAATAAAGAATCACATGAAAAGAATATTATTTATAGCATTTGTTTTTGCTTGTAGTATTACTTGTACAACAGGTCAGCCGCGTACAACGATTTCTCTCAACGGAGAGTGGAGTTTCGATCAGACGCTGACAGCTTTTCCTCCTGCAAAGTACACAAGAAAAATACCGGTTCCGGGACTAATTCATTTGGCTACGCCGAAGGTTGAGGAATATGGCAAATTTTTCAAAAAACCGGAAACTGCTGAACTACAAGTAGGTTTCAATTTCTTGAATAGCGACTATACTCCAAAGTATAATTGGTACCGTAAAGTCATTGAAATCCCTGCCAACTTGAAAGGACAGGAAGCTTTCATCAAAGTGACAAAAAGTCAATATGTTACTCAAATCTATGTGAATGGCATAGACGTTGGATGGTCGATGGAGTGTTTCACTCCTATCGAATTTCCAATTACCAGCGCCTTGAAATTCGGGCAGGAAAACGAAATCGTTATTAAGGTCGGCGACAGGGCATGGCTCCCAAGTCAAGCGCCGGGTAATGTGGATAAAGAAAAGGTGTATTACCTACCCGGAATCTGGGACAACGTGGAAATTTCTTTCACCGGCAGGCAACGAATCGACAAGGCATTGATGCTACCGTCGGTTGCCGAAGGAAAAGTAACCGCAAAGTTGCTCGTAAGAAGCATGTATCCCGCCCAGATGAATTTCGGCGATCCAATGTACGACTCGTGCAGAGTAAAAGTTGAAATATTTGAAAAAGTTTCAGGTCGCAAGGTAGCTGAGAAAAGTTTTACAGGCTCGGTACGCCGCGACAACAACACCGAATTATCTACAGAAATTCCGATGACTGGCATCAACAAATGGACACCGGACAATCCGTTTCTTTACAAAGCTGCAGTGACACTTTATGATGGTAATCAAATCAGCGACACGAAGGATTTTACTTTCGGCATGCGCGATTTCGGAAAAAGAGGCAAGCATTTCACCTTGAACGGCGATATTATTTACCTCAGGGGAGGCAATATTACCCTTCAAAGATTCTTTGAGGATCCGGACTGTGGCGCTTTAGTATGGAACAGAGAGTGGGTAAAGAAACTTATGGCGGAACTTCCAAAGCAGGTACATTGGAATGCAATGAGGATATGCGTCGGAATTGTTCCTGATTTTTGGTATGATATCGCTGATGAAAACGGCATCCTGCTCCAGAATGAATGGTTCTACTGGCAGAACCACGGATGGAACGACGAAACCCGAACCGAATTTTATAACTGGGTATGGAGCGACGGCAATCATCCGAGTATTGCTATCTGGGATGCTATCAATGAAAATTCGGACGACTATATCGGCAACAGCCTTATTCCTGAGTTAAAAAAACTCGACCCGACGAGAATATGGGATACAGGTTTTATGACTTCTGACGAGATGGTAAACGATGAAATGGACGAGCCTCATCCTTACCGTGCAATTACCCTAATGCCTCCTGAAAAAGTTGATGATTATTTTGCTGCGAATCCCTATAATCTGGGTGATCTCGACGATTGGAACGGATTTACAAATTACTTGTATGCCCGTTCGCCCCAATTGGTCAATGAATATGGATGGATATGGCTCTGGCGCAATGGACAGCCGTCCAAACTTACGGTCAATAATTATAACTATTTTCTTGGCGAAAACGCTACGCCCGACCAAAGGCGCGAGTTGCAAGCTTACTGGTTGCAGTTGGAAACCGAATGGCTTAGAGCGGAAAGATCGTTTACCGGAGTTCTTGCATTTTGCTATCTTACAAATAATTACGGTTTTACCGGTGACTGGTTCATTGACGATGTAGCTGATCTGAAAACGTCTCCGACATTTAACTGGTTCAAACACGCTTTCGCTCCAGAGGCAGTATTTATTAACCTTACAGATATGCGTTATACGAAACATCTTGTTCCTTATAAACCGGGGTCTGACATCGCTTTTAATCTTGTTGGCGTCAACGACGATTCCTTTTCTGTAAAAGGCGTTACTACATTAAAACTCTATGATAGTAATGGACACATTGTCTTTACCGACAGTTTACCTGTTTCGATCGAAAAGTATTTCAAAGTCAACATCCCTTATGCACTTAAACTGCCAATGGAAAAAGGCGGTTATCTTCTTGTCGCAGAATTTGTCAAGAACGGGACTAATACACCTGTGATAAGCAGACGTTACATTAAAGTCGGAGATAACGACACGAAATACGAATTTTATGATATTAAACCTTAATCTAATCAAATGAATGAATAAAAATTTGTGAAAGATGGAATATATAAATATTGATTTAAGAATTAATAAACCTATTTACAAGCAAATAGTACAATCTATTTGCGATCATATCGACAATGGTATTTTAAAACAGGGTGATGCTATTCCTTCTGTTAATGAAGTTGCTTCAACATTTGGATTGGCAAGAGGATCGGTATTTACTGCTTATAATGAGTTAAAAGCTTCGGGAATTATCAAATCGATTCCGGGAAAAGGATATTTTGTTTCGAGTGTCAAAACCAAACTCCAACATAATGTTTTTTTATTATTTACCACTTTTTCACCCTATAAGGAAATTTTGTACAATTCATTAATTAACAACTTGAAAGGAAATTGTAACGTTGATATCTATTTTCACCATTATAACATCAAAACATTTGAACAATTGATTACCGAATATGCAAGTCAATACAATACTTTTATTATCATGCCTATGGTTCATGAGCGGACTCCTGATATTTTATCGGAATTGAATCCCAAATCATTATATCTAATTGACTTGGGGTATAAGGAATACGGCAACCGATTTGCAGGGGTTTATCAAAATTTTGAAAATGATATATACCAAATATTAAAATCAAACTTACACCTCATCCAAAAATATAAGCGATTGTTTTTAGTTCGACATGACGATTTCAGGTCTAAGGAGATTCTGACGGGGTTTAATCGCTTTGCAAAGGAGTCGCATATCGAAACCGGTGTGGTAACTATTGAACAACATCATGATATACAGTTACATGATGCTTATATTACTGTGGAGGATACCGATATGGTATCTATTATTCAAGCTGCCAAGCAAAAAAAGTGGAAAATAGGCAAGGATATAGGAATACTTGCTTATAATGAAACAGCGTTAAAAAGCGTTATTTCAGATGGGATTTCAACCATTTCAACTGATTTTATCCTGATGGGCAAGCAAATGTCAGAAATGATATTGAACAGAGAGCAAAAAACAATTGAGAATAAATTCGTCTTGATAAACAGAAAATCATTTTAATTAGATAGTGGAAGATGATTTACAGCGCAATTCAAAAATCCAATTACGAAAAATTTCCTTCGGTGGCTATAGCGACCCAATACGATAAATGTTATTGCGGTTGGGAATCTATCAATGAGCGCCTGAATCGATCCATGTCAGGATTGGGAACGGGACTTAAATACTTAATCATTGATTGTTACAATGGCGTTATCGACTCGGAAGTAAAGGCAGCATTGGTGCAAGGATTACAATACATCAAATTTGTTGATACTGCGAATATGATGCTTCCTGTCGGACAAATTGAAGCATTTTTCAAAGATGATGTTACAGACGACGAGCTTTTCGGATACAAAACCCGTTACAATATAGACGCTTATTTTGATCAAAAGAAAATAAAGCAACTTCATAGCGAATTATCAGGTATTGACGAGGGTATCGTGGTCGTTTACGGAGTGGGCGCCGCATATATCGCTCCGCGCATTGACCTTTTGGTATATGCAGATATGGCTCGGTGGGAAATACAGATGCGTTACCGCCGGAATGAAGCGTGGAATATTGGCGTGGAAAACAGAGAAGAAAGAACGTCGTTGAAATACAAAAGAGCGTTTTTTGTGGATTGGCGTATTTTAGACCGGCACAAGAAACGACTAATTGACAAATGGGATTATGTGTTGGACACTAATAAGCAAAACGAACCCAAAATGGCTACGGGAGGAGCCGTAAGGGATACGCTGAAACGTGCGGTTTATCGCCCGTTTCGTGTTGTTCCGTTTTTTGATCCGGGTCCTTGGGGAGGACAATGGATGAAAGAAGTATGCGATCTCGACAGGGAAACCGTTAATTTTGCATGGTGTTTCGATTGCGTCCCCGAAGAAAACAGTTTGCTGATAAAATTCAGTAATGCGCTGTTTGAAATACCTTCTATTAATCTGGTGTTTTATCAGCCACGTCAACTGCTCGGCGAGCGGGTTCACGGACGATTCGGAGACGAATTTCCCATACGTTTCGACTTTCTCGATACGATGAACGGCGGAAATTTGAGTTTACAAGTACATCCGTTGACGGAATACATCCAGGAAAAATTCGGTATGAATTACACGCAGGATGAAAGCTACTATCTGCTGGATGCCGAGCCCGGCGCCTTTGTTTACCTGGGGCTGAAAGAAACAGTCGATCCGGATGCTATGATAAATGAATTAAAAAAATCTTTGAATAGCGGAATCTTTGATGCCGAACAGCATGTAGGAAAATATCCTGTGAAGAAACACGACCACGTCTTAATACCTGCCGGTACGGTACATTGTTCAGGGAAAAACAGCATGGTGCTTGAGATCAGCGCAACTCCTTATATTTTCACTTTTAAATTATGGGATTGGGGACGTTTGGGTTTAGATGGTCGCCCACGTCCGATCAACATCGAACACGGTCGTAATTCCATACAATGGGATCGAAAGGAGAACTGGGTAAAAAAGAATCTCCTGAACCAACTAAAGACTATCGACAGCGGCGACGGTTGGAAAGAAGAATCGACCGGACTGCACGAACGTGAATTTATAGAAACACGCCGTTTTTGGTTTACGAAGAAAACAACCCACCATACCTGTAATGGAGTGAATGTGTTGAATTTAGTGGAAGGCCGTGAAGTGATTGTAGAAAGTCCGCAAGATGCCTTTGAACCTTTTGTGGTACATTATGCCGAAACATTCATCGTTCCCGCCGGCGTTGGCGAATATACCATACGCCCGTATGGCGAGTCGGAAGGACAAGAATGTGTAATCATTAAAGCGTATGTAAGATGAATTTTGATCCTGGTTTTAATATTACGCCGGTTCATCAACCGATGGGCTTTCTCTACGGCGCCGATTGCTTCGGACCGGAAGTGGAAAACAGACGATTGGACGATATAAGAGGTAGCCTCCGCGATCCCGGATGCGACGGACCGGAAATAGTTTACGCTATTGCTATGGATGTAGGGAAATTGTCGCACTACGCTTTGCTGGAAAAAGCACATTTATTGTACGGTGTAGTCATGTATGCAGCGGGCAGGCTTGGCAAAGAACCAATTCGCAGTCAAGGACATATACACAAAATTTCGCCTCTAAGCCGATGTTCCACTCCTGAAGTATATGAAATATGGGAAGGCGAAGCGGTAGTTTACATGCAGGAGCATGGCGATGATGATCCCGGACGGTGTTTCGCTGTTAGCGCCAAAGCCGGCGAAGTCGTGATTGTTCCTCCGGGATGGACGCACGCAACCATTAGCGCCAATCCGGCTACTCCGCTTGTTTTCGGTGCATGGTGCGACCGTGAATACGGCTTTGTGTACGAGAAAATAAGAGCTCATAAAGGAATCGCATGGTTTCCGCTGTTCGACTCTGATGGAAAACTCATGTGGGAGCCTAATCCTCATTACACAAAATCGGAGTTGATATGTAAAACGCTGGAACAACATCCCGAATTGGGTATTGTGCCTGGAGAAGCTATTTATTCAACTTTTGAACAAAATCCCGACTCATTTTTGTATGTTCCTTATCCGCAACGAAAAAAATATGTGTGGCGGAACTTTATACCATAAATAAACAAAAACGATATGGGTAATAATAAAAAATACAACAAGAACTTTGTAATCGTCATTGCGGTCATTGCAGCGACCGGAGGACTTCTCTTCGGATTCGATACGGGAGTTATCTCCGGCGCCATACCTTTTCTGCAAAAATATTTTTCAATAAACGAACATGTTATCGAAACCGTCACTACCACCGCATTGATCGGCGCCATACTCGGTGCTATTCTTGGCGGACGGCTCACTGACATGTTAGGCAGAAAAAAAGTGATTTTGGCATCCGCCATTTTTTTCGCTGCCGGAGCTATCTGGTCAGGAATGGCGGTAACGCCTAAAAGTCTTATGTTTGCACGACTCATACTTGGGATTTCCATTGGCGTGTCGTCTTTTGCTGTTCCTCTTTACATTGCCGAAATTGCGCCGGCAAAAAAACGCGGAGCACTTGTTTCCACATTCCAATTATTAATTACAGTGGGAATACTCGCTTCCTATCTCAGCGATTTGTCCATAGCCGATGAATCGAATCCTGAATGTTGGCGAATGATGTTTTTTGTCGGAATAATACCGGCGGCAATACTCCTGACCGGCATGTTTTTCCTTCCCGAAACACCGCGCTGGCTTATGCAGAAAGGACGGGAAACCGAAAGCAGAGCTGTTCTCGAACGAATTGAAAGCGCCGACATGTTTGAACAGGAATTAAAACAAATAAAAACAGAGGTTGAAAAAAGTAAGGACACGGCAGGTTGGCGCGAACTTTTGCAACCATGGATGAGAACGCCTCTGTTGATTGCCATAATTATCATGTTTTTTCAACAGTTTGTAGGCATCAACACAGTGATATACTACAGCCCCAAAATTTTCCTGATGGCAGGCTTTGAAGGAAATATCGCCGCTATTTGGGCGTCGGTGGGAGTTGGTGTTGTTAACTTACTCGCTACTATAGTTTCCGTATATTTTGTAGATAAAATCGGCAGACGGAAATTATTTTTTATTGGACTTGCTGGGATAGCGCTTTCTCTTGCGTCGCTTGGATTATGTTTCCTTTTCCACCAGCATTTAGGCGAGGCAGGCAAATGGACTTCCATTATATTGGTATTCCTGTATATTGCCTTTTTTGCTATTAGTATTGGACCGCTTGGTTGGTTGATTATATCTGAAGTATTTCCGCAAAAAGTACGTGGTTTAGGCGCATCCATCGGATCGCTGTCCGTTTGGATTTTCAATTCCATTGTGACGTTCACTTTCTTTAAAATTGTCAATGCGCTAACCATAAAGGGTACGGAAGTCATCGTAGAAGGTGAGAAACTTGGGAATCCGGCAGGCGCGTTTTTCCTTTATGCTATCATTGCTGTTTGCGCATTGGCATGGGGGTATTACTTTTTGCCTGAAACCAAAGGCGTATCATTGGAAAACATCGAAAAATTCTGGCGAAAAGGAGGAAAACCGCGTTTGTTAAGTAAAGAAAACATCTGAAAATCAAATAATTAATTATAATTGTATGAATCAAATTATCATGCCTGAAAATATTTTCAGCGGGAAAAATCTGGTTGGCAAAGAAATAGAACATAGTACGCGAACTTTAGGAGACATTCGGTCAATCTTTGAGCAAAGTGACCTGATAACAGCGCAACAAGCCAATCATATCGCCTATAATGTAACCAGTTACATGCCTGAAAAAGAGGGAACGCCGGGCGGATTGTATTTTGGAATCACGAATCTTCATCCCGGTCTTGTCGGTGATGAATATTTTATGACTAAAGGACATTTTCATGCGATCAGGGATACTGCCGAATTTTATTGGGGCATCGAAGGAGAGGGGATACTTATTCTTATGGATGAGCTGGGTAATATTAAGGGAGAACGGATGTTTCCCGGTAGTTTGCACTATATACCCGCCCGAATGGCTCACCGTGTTGCCAATGTTTCGGATGCGGTACTCAGTTTTGGAGCTTGTTGGTATTCAAATGCCGGACATGATTATGAATCGATTGGAAAAAAAGGATTTACAGCGCGATTAAAAAAAATAAACGGAGTGCCTCAATTTGTATAAAACGATATGGACAAGTATGTTATTGGTATTGATTTAGGCGGAACAATCATTAAAACAGGAATTGTACGGAATGGTGAAATAATTGCTTCCGGTAACCTGAAATCTGATTCGGTAAATGGACTTGGACGAAAACTCCCTGAAATTGAAGAATACATCAAAAAAACACTCCAAGAACATCAAATTTTGAAATCAAGCATTGTGGGAGTAGGAATCAGTTTCCCCGGTTTAGTTGATTCGTCGCGCAGTGTTGTATTGTCAACAAATGCCAAATATGACGATGCCCCCTGTTTGGATTTGAAAAACTGGGCAAAGAATAGTTTTGGAGGAAAGTTTTACATAGACAACGATGCTCGTATGGCAGCCGTTGGCGAATGGCAATACGGAGCGGCAAAAGGTTGCAATAACATGGTGATGATGACCATCGGTACAGGTATTGGCACCGGAGTAATCATACAAGGAAAAATACTTAAAGGTGAACACTTTCAAGCCGGATGTCTGGGGGGACATTTGATCGTTGACTACAAAGGACGACGCTGTAATTGCGGAAATATCGGTTGTGTTGAAGCCCTGTCGTCTTCGTTTTTCTTGAATGATATTATTCGCGATAACCAACAAATCAGTAAAGATTTTTACCGGCAATATGCCCCGTTTGATTTCAAAAAACTTTTTGATTTGTTCTCCGCAGGTAATCCGGACGCTCAAAAAATAGCCTATGATTGTATGGACGTATGGGCTGCCGGAATAGTCAACTTCATACATGCCTATGATCCTGAGATGATTGTACTGGGTGGAGGAGTTGCTAAAAGCGCTAATATAATTATACCATATATTCAACAACAGGTAGATTCCTTAGCTTGGACGCCCTGGGGAAAAATTAAAATTGTAGGATCAGAATTGAAAGACAATGTTGGTATTATTGGCGTATCGTACTGTTTAACCATCGAATGAGTATATCTTAAAGTTCTTGTTGCTTTTCTTCTATTCTTTTGTTTTCCTTGTTTTTATAAGTTAATACTCCCGCAGTTTCTACGGGACTTATATACAATTTTAAAAAATGTACTGGTACATACTGGTATATTATAAAAAATAATACTTACCTTTGCCAAATCAAAAAAATTAATAGAATTTCTAAAAAAACAATAATTAAGTATAAACTAAAAATTTATTTGCCTATGATGAAACTTAAAGCATTGTGAACAAAAGGATACGCAGAACACTTTTAGCGTAAAACAAATAATAATTTATTTGTTAACTTAAAAAAACAAACGAAAAATTAGTACATAATTATCAATTCAAACTCTCCGGGGAGAATTCCGTTTCTCCAGAAGTTAAATAAATTTTTTAAACATGAAATTAAACATTTTCATCTTTGTATTATTAATGAATATGATATTTGCATCATATTCGTATGCGCAAATGACTGCACTTCAAAACATTAATGTAACGGGTACGGTAACCGACAAAACCGGTGAATCACTGCCCGGAGTGAGTATTTCCGTAAAAGGCACGACAACCGGAACCCTATCCGATGCAAATGGCAAATATACCATCACTGTTCCAAGCGATGCGTCGGTATTGCGATTCCAGTATATAGGTTTCAAAACGCAGGAAATAACAGTAGGCAACCAGCGGGTGATACCTGTGACCATGGAGGAAGATGCGCAGGCTTTGAAGGAAGTGGTTGTAGTAGGCTTCGGCACTCAGAAAAAAGCGGACCTGACCGGAGCGGTCGGAGTGGCAACTGCTAAAGATTTAGATTCTCGCCCTGTGCAAAGCGCCCTCCAAGCGCTGCAGGGTATTGTTCCCGGCTTAAATGTCTATCAGAATCAGGGACAAACCGATTTGGGAAGCGCCCCAAGCGTTAATATTCGCGGAACCGGAACTATAAGTCAAAACTCTTATGCAATGCCCTTGATTCTTATCGATGGTATGGAAGGCGATATGACAGCTCTCAATCCGCAGGATATCGAGAGCATCTCCATATTAAAAGATGCCTCCGCATCAGCTATTTATGGTTCGCGTGCGCCCTTCGGCGTCATTCTTGTTACCACCAAAAGCGGAAAATCGGGAAAAGTATCCGTCAATTACAATAATTCATTCAAATGGTCTTCTCCCTCGCAACTTCCTCAACCGATGGATTCTTATACCTTTGCGACATACGTGAATACAGCTATGGCAAATAGCGGCATGGCGCCTTTTTTCGACGACCCATGGTTGCAACGGATTAAAGATTTTCAGAATGGAAAGATGCCAATGAATACTTATAATGGAAAACAATATCCTACGACTACAGTTGCAAGTGGTAACCGTTGGCTGGATACCTTGGGAGGAAACGATGACATCAATTGGTTTAAAACGATTTATAGAAGTTCGGTTCCCTCTGAAGAACACAATCTCAGCATATCGGGAGGAAATGACATAACCCAATATTATGTGTCGGGTAATTTTCTGGATCAGGGAGGATTAGTTCGGTTTGGAGAAAATCATTTCAATCGCTACACCGCAACGGCAAAAATAACGACTAAATTTGCTTCATGGGGATCATTAAGTTATAATACGCGGTGGATACGTGAAGATTACACCCGTCCGTCGTGGATGAACAATCTTTATCCGGATTTGGCGCGGCAAGGATGGCCTATAGTTCCTTTGTATGATCCAAATGGATATCTGATGGGGGATTATATATGGGCATTGCCTCTGAGAGACGGGGGACAAACCAAACAGCAGGAAGATTGGCTCTATCAGCAAGCACAAGTGGTTATTGAACCCATCAAGGGATGGAAAACGACCGGAGAATTAAATTACAGGACAGACAATTATTTCAATCATACGGATTGGCAAGTATTCTACGATCACGATATCAACGGCAATCCGTATCCTGCAGCTATTTCCAACGGCAGCAGAGTACATGAAGACGCTCATCGAGCCAACTATCTGAATCCGAATCTGTACTCGGAATATTCAAAAACCGTGAATGATAATTTTTTTAAAATACTCGTCGGCGTGCAATCGGAGTTTTATAAATACAGGGATTTAATGGCAGACCAGCAAGGAATTATCGTTCCTTCTTTACCGACTATTAATACTACCGGCGGAACGGATGCCTTAGGCGTTAAACAACCGCCTTTAGTAAGCGGAGGTTATCAGGATTGGGCGAATATAGGTTTTTTCGGACGTATTAATTACAACTATAAAGAACGTTATCTGTTCGAAGCCAATCTTCGCAACGATGGCGCTTCTCGGTTCAGGGCAGATCATCGCTGGGTGACTTCTCCATCCGTATCTGTCGGATGGAATATAGCCAGGGAATCTTTTTGGAAACCACTCGAAAAAGCCATTAATGAATTTAAATTGAGGGCTTCTGTAGGTACATTAGCCAACCAGAATACCGGCAATTATTATCCCACTTACCCACAGTTGCCTTTTGTACCATCCAACAGTCAATGGTTAATTAATAATACACAGACCAATACCTCTTCGGCGGCTGGACTCATAAGCACTACATTAACATGGGAGCAAGTACAATCATGGAATTTGGGCGCCGACCTCTCTGCTTTCAAAAACCGTTTAACAGCTTCGTTTGATGTTTTTACCCGTTACACTAACAACATGATGGGACCTGCCGTGGAATTACCTGTAACGCTGGGAACCGGAGTTCCTCCTACCAACAATACCAATCTGAAGGGGAACGGATTTGAATTGCAGCTAAGCTGGAACGACCGGCTCTCGAATGGTTTTGCTTACAGCATCAGAGCAAGTATAGCTAATTCTAAACAGGTCGTTACCAAATATCCCAATCCGACAGGTACTTTAAATTCTTACTATGTAGGTGAAACATTAGGCGATATATGGGGATATACTACGGTTGGCATAGCTAAAACCGATCAGGAAATGCAAGACCATTTGGCAACGATGCCTAACGGCGGACAGAACGCAATAGGAGCCAATTGGAAAGCCGGCGATATCATGTATGCCGATATCAATGGCGATGGAAAATTCGATTGGGGTTCATGGACACTGACCGATCATGGTGATGCTAAAGTAATCGGAAACAATGCCCCTCAATTTCCTGTCGCGCTTGATTTAAATGCCAGTTGGAAAGGGTTTGATTTTCGAGCTTTCTTTCAGGGAATCCTTAAAAGAGATTACTTTATGGGCAGTTATTGGTTTTGGGGAACAACCGGAGGGGGAGTATGGTTCACAAGCGCTTTTACACAACAGTTAAATTATTTCCGCGACGATCCCAATGATCCGTTAGGAGTGAATCTGAATTCCTATTATCCGCGTCCTTTGTATGATAATAAAAATGAAGCATGCCAGACTCGCTATTTATTGAATGCGGCATACTTGCGACTCAAAAACATTCAGTTAGGATATACCTTACCGCCGTCGCTGACTAAAAAAGCGGGGATTCAAAAACTACGGTTATATCTGTCCGGAGAAAATTTATTGACATTTACCAAAATGCCTAAAATATTCGATCCCGAAACTCTTGACGGATACTACGGCAACGGAGCTTTTACGGAAACGAATGGCTATCCGTTATCAAAAGTATTTGCCTGTGGACTAAGTATAACTTTTTAAAATTTGAACACAATGAAAAATAAATTATTTCTCTTCTTAATAGGACTTGCGGGATTCCTTTGCTCTTGCAACAGTGTATTAAACATGGAGCCTCTTTCGGCTATAAGTCCTGAACAATATTTTACAGAGGAGTCGCAGTTAGCCGGATATGCTCTAAATTTGTATCCTTATGTTTTACCGTCTCATTCGGGATGGTCGTTCGGAATCTTTGGACAAGATATTCATACGGACAATATGGCATATACTACATACGATAACAGATATGTACCCGGACAATGGTTGGTAAGCGGTAATGGAGGCGATTGGGAATTTTCCAATATTTATCAATGCAACTATTTCTTTAATATAATGAAAGGAAAGACTATATCAGGCAGTGAAGCAAATATCAACCATTATATTGGCGAAATGCATGCGCTTAGAGCTGTTATATATTTTGGAAAATTGCAAGCGCTCGGAGATTTTCCGATTATAACGCAAACATTGCCGGATGAAGCCGATACGTTGATTGCCGTCAGTAAAAGAGCGCCCTGCAACGAAGTAGCCCGCTTTATTATTCAGGACCTTGATTCGGCTATCAATTTGATGCAACCCACCTCGCCAGACGGGCAGAAACAGCGGCTTTCTAAATATTGCGCCTTGCTGTTGAAATCCCGTGTCGCTTTGTATGAAGCTACATGGTTAAAATACTTCAAGGGGACTGCCTTTGTTCCTAATGGACCCGGTTGGCCAGGAGCGACGAAAGATTATAATGCAAATTATCAGTATCCATCCGGAAGCATCGATAATGAAATTAACTATTTCTTGGATCTGGCGCTCGATGCCTCCAAACAGGTTGCCGATAATTTTCCCTTAACGCCCAATACCATGACGGAAGAATCTCAAAGTCTTACTGGTATTGATTTCAGCCAGGCAAGCGATGCAAATCCTTATTGTCAAATGTTTGGCGCCGTTGATATGTCGGGTTACAGCGAAGTGCTCCTGTGGCGGCAATATAACAAAGGATTGAGTGTTACTAATAATGTTCAGGTTTATGAAATGCTTGGCAATCATGCAGATGGAACAACTCGTGGCATGGTGGACGGCTTTCTGATGAAAAACGGACTTCCAATTTATGCTCCCGGATCTGGTTATGCAGGAGATGATTCTATTTCGCTCGTAAGGCAAAATAGAGACGGACGGTTGTGGCTTTTCTTGAAAGACCCGGGTCAAACGAATGTGCTGTATCCAAACGTCGCAGGCGATCATGCCACGCCTGTTGAACCTTATCCGTTAATTACCGTTGCGACAGAAGAACAAAGATACAGTACGGGTTATGCCATTCGAAAAGGCTTAAATTACGATGCGCAACATGCCGGCATGAATACAGGTTTTACAGGAGCCTTAAGTTTCAGGGCTACTGAAGCTTACTTGAACTATATCGAAGCTTGTTACGAACGCAACGGAAGCCTTGATGGTACAGCTCAAAACTATTGGCAGCAAATCAGAAACCGTGCAGGCGTAGATCCTGATTTTAACAAAACCATTGCGGCAACGGATGTTTCCAAAGAAGCCGCGAATGATTGGGGCGCTTATTCTGCAGGCAATTTGGTTGATCCTACCTTATATAATATACGTCGTGAACGGCGCTGTGAACTCATGGCGGAAGGATTTCGCTGGATGGATTTAAAACGTTGGAGAGCGATGGATCAAATGATCGATACGCCCTATCATATCGAAGGATTTAAACTTTGGGGACCTATGCAAAAATGG
>Ga0123357_10004635_pt1 | contig 16220 bp, 9 predicted proteins | sample TergutEmb28metaG_FD_89873 | JGI IMG/M metagenome (GOLD analysis project Ga0123357, IMG submission 89873) | Embiratermes neotenicus P4 segment gut microbial communities from Petit-Saut dam, French Guiana - Emb289 P4 | ecosystem: Host-associated > Arthropoda: Insects > Digestive system > Gut ... | reverse complement strand
CGCATTTTATGGAACCCGAAGGTTCATTACCGCACTCACAAGCCTCCGCCACCCGTCCCTATCCTGGGCCAGCCCAATCCAGTCCATATACTCACATCCCACCTCCTGGAGATTCATCCTAATATTATCCACCCATCTACGCCTAGGTCTCCGCAGCTGTAACTTTCCTTCCGGTTTCCCCACCAAAACCCTATACGCCCCCCTCTCCTCACCCATACGGGTGTGATTACTGTATATTACTTAATACGTATACTACTTACTAAGTAATATACAGTAATCGCACCCGAAAAATTCAGACATAAATTTTACTACTATGTGCTCATATTCATAGAATTGTATTTTAGTAATTTTAGACCACTCACTTGTTTCAGTGTGATGATACCAGATGCAGTATAATACAATTCTGACCTCCTGATGATGAGCACATAGTGCTCGAAACATATGGGAGCATATAATAAACTTATTATGAAACTAGATTTTGTACAGTAAGTTGGTTAATTACTAAGATTATGGTTTATGGTGTTTCATGCTATAAATTACTTTAGGAATTCCGTAAGTCTATGGTAGCTTCCTGACGTCTTCTGCACTTAAGATACACGGTAGTTGCCGCATATACCATAAAGTACTGAAGCCTTTAAAATACTCAGCCAACAGCAGCGACAGGGTTGTCCTACGCGCTCAGCGCTGCTACGTAAGACAATGTAAACAAAACCATGTTCTCGGTTAGGCAAGGTCCTTCTCTGTGGAACTAACCTGACTGAAGAAGACCCCCAGGTACACTCCCTATATTTCACACTTCCCTGACAGCAAACATTCACAAACTCGTTGCATGTCTATGACGTCTCAACTCAACACAAAGTACATAGTTCAGAATAGGTCTATTCGAGGTCGGAAGGTCACTCAATCACAAAGTCTACAGCCGCTAACAAGCTGCTACGACGAGTACATTAACAATTGTCTTGTAGGCGTAGCGCTTCGCAGTCTTGCGTCAATCGTCGGCCTCTTTTCGTGTAGCTCAAATTTCCGTGGTTTTCGCAACTCCCCTCCACACCTATTCTGTAAGAGTAGGTTTACCTAAAGTAAGCAAAGATCACTTCCTTCCATATTTCTCTTCATCTTTCATAACGATAGGACATTGTGATTAGATGATGTATAGTCCTAAATCTGCCTGCTGGTAATGGGCTGTTCAGTGCGCCAAGAAGCAACAAATACGACTTTCGCCAGGAGTTTCATTAGCCATAGTTCTGATTATTAACTTCTTTGACGGGGGAGTTGGTAAGAACATACGGACAGAATTAAAACAAGGCATGCGATAGGCCGCGGACCTCTCGTTGCGGACGCTCGGGTTCGATATCAGACAATTCCATTTCGGATTTGTGGTGGACAAAGTGGCACTAGCGCACTTTTCCTCAAAGAAATTTCGGCTGTGATGATAATTACGGTGATATTTTAGGTTTGTTGGCAATAAATATTAAAGTTATGACCTTAGGAACGTAAAAATTGTGTAGGCAAACAATCACGAAACATTCTACGGTTAACCAGATTTGTGTTTTAAGAGATAAAAACCAGGGGAAATTAAATTATACAATTTCCATAAGAAATGGAACATTGTGCGATTGACAGCGTCGTTAAATAACAGCACAGACTGTAAAATTCTTGAGTTGTAATTTCTATCCATGTAGCCACACGCGTGTAAAGAACCCAACACAATTTATTCATATAACTTAATACCTTACAATTGTGTAACTTACCTGTTGTAGCTTTCTACCTCCTTGCAGCATCCCGTTAGAAATCATGAATAGCCTGAAAGTACCACGTGTTCAAGTATCATCCTGGAGGTGAACCTGTAATAGGACGTCTCGGATTCAAACACTAACTTTATGAATAATTATTTTAATATCCAAAATGAACCCTATGTATTATTCGTGAGTCTTGAGACTCGCTGTCCCATAACTGGGGTGCAACAGCCAAGTTATTTTTCAAGCAATTACCTAACCCCACAAAACAGGATCCATTTCGAGATATATTAATCACTCATGTATTTAAGGAGACTCCGGAATGTACGTATTACCTGGTTCAAAACTACACACCACTGGTCCTGAACCCGAGCTAGATAAATCCACTCCGCAGTCACGCCCTACTTCTAGATCCACTGTAATTTCATACTCTCAGCTAAACCTGCCTTATGATGCCGAATATTACTGTAGATGGTTTCTGTAAAATGAAACATTCGTTGCATAACTGGTGAGTTGAAAACTCATGAACATTTTCTAGGATTGGAGGTTCTCAGTCCATACGGCGTCGTCTATGAAAAACAGTATATTTTGAATGTGACACTGTAAAGTCTGGCAGAATTTTACCAACACTTCCGAAGAATCTACTGCCTCAATCTTGGTGACCCTGAAGAAATGTTAGTAAATGCGACGTCATATCTCAGGAGGCGGTGGTCTGGGTTATGATCTCTGCAAAGGACGAAATAAATACGTACTGCAGTAACAACTTACGTATTACTTACCACTGTCACTTTGCGAAGCAGTCAGATTTGTCCAAATAACACCACACTCAACCGTGGGCTGCCTGTACCAACTTCACTCGCTTTCACTTACACTGAACCTCACCTGGCGACCCTGTGGACTTCGTTCCAGCCATCTGACCAGCTAGTGTACCTCCCTCTCCTACGCGATGAGCAGAGAGGGAAATGGACCTTGTTGTCATCTACAGTTTAGTCAACATATCTTGCTGAAATGATAATCTGAACGTGTAATTGTGATTATTTATTTATTTATCGAGTATTTGCCGGTCCCATAGCTCATGGTTTTAGTCGCCGGCTCCATACTTCGGAGCACATAGTTAATCTCAGGGTAGTCCATGGGGAATATCTCATGGACAAGATTTAACTACAGACCTTCCTTTCCAAGCTCTTCACATTGTCCCTGAAAAATTTCATTCCATAGTTCTTGAAAGGAAACAGTAAAATGATGCTAAAATAGTTTCCTGCAGCGTGGGATCCGGTTGCCTATACTGATATAACGAAAATAATATCCCAACCCAAGAATGTATTCAAATGTCTGATGGCCATATGTTCCAGTCATGGACCACACATTCTAACAGGGCACTATATTAAAAGATAAAAGAAATATGATTTGAATGTAATCTAATCACAGTCACTGCATTGTCGCCTTTCACATGGCATGGCACGAAACTTCTCTTACAACCATTGTTGTGATTTCATATTCTATGAACTTGGGAATAATGAAACACCCAGTATAAAATTTCATACAAATCCCTTCCCTTCAATAGTTCGCCACTTCTTACATACGTACAGATGAATGGATTAGCCAGGTAGTTCTAATAAGCACTTCGCAGGGATGTGATTGCTTCTCATTATATCAGAAAGCAATTCACACAATGTGACAAATACCAGTACTGAAAAACAACAAAGAAAATTCCTTTCACCTTCTTCCAGGCTTAGGACTAAGACAGTCTCTTTAGACTTCTTTGTAGTTCAAATCTTGGCACTCACAATCCTGCCTTCTGAGTTGTTGTGTGTCTTTTAATTTCTGATAAATCAATATTTGGTCCTTTTGCCTGCAAGGTCTGTTCACATTCTTATAAAACAGCTACTAAAATCGTTCTACCTTTCTCTCTGTATATAACTGAGGAAATGCTGAATAAGACTGCCTTTAGATATGATACTGATGACTTGTAAGAAAAACCGTCCAAAAATTTCAGTTTATTTAAATTAGAAAAAAACAGCTGGAATGCACAGAGACCAGTGAAGTTGGCTGTGCACAATTGCACTGTAACTAGCCATATACTAATGGGAAAGAAAAATGTTTTTGAAAAAAACTTAGCAAGGAGGAACATAACGTATATTTTATGCTAAAACATTTTAAAAATAGACTTATAAAAAAAGCCAACAAGATGCACTATTTCTCAAATTTATTTTGGTAAAAAACTCTACATGTTTCAGATGGATTTACTGTCCATCATCAGGAGTCTTAATACTGTATACACAGCAATAGGTGTTTGTCATGGTAGTTATGTGGACTGTCTGCTAGTGAGGTCTACATAACTAGCATGACAAATACCTATTGCTGTGTATACAGTATTAAGACTCCTGATAATGGATGGTAAATCTGTCTGAAACATGTCAAGTTCTTTATCAAAATAAATTTGGGAAATAGTGCATCTTGTTGGCTTTTATTATACAAATATATCACAATGCACTGTCCTCTGAATGTCAGATTTTAAGATAGTATTACAATTTTTGAGCTAATTAAATAAAGTTAGGTAATGCATACATTTCTGAACTGACAAAAATAAAATGAGCTGCACAGCAGTATTCAAATACGTTAGGACATGTTTCAATGTCAGCCTTTAGGTACTGATGTGCAATGTAAACAACTGACACTGAAACACTGCTCTAGAAGGCACTCAAGGTATGGCATTCTGTCACAATACACACATTGCTATTTGCACCAACAGGTAAGGGTCTCATCCCATCCAATTATGTAGGGTGAAATGTCTTCCTCGCCTTCCAGCATTGTTTCCATTTCATTTCAGTCAGTGCAGTTTCTTCTTTCTTTCCATCAAACCTTCCTCAGTTTCTTGCCAGCTCTTTCCTCTCTTCTAGAGATTTTCCACTACCTGGCTGAAATATTTTATTCAGGGTCAACACATAGCCTTCTTCTAACTAACTTGTAATAGTAATGCCCCTTCTTGTGACACTGCTGAAGATATATAGAGTAGTGGTCCTTCTTAAACACATTATTTATTATAAATTGAATTTTATTATTATTTTGAATAACCTATGGTATTTAGACCTAAATAATTATGGCTCACAATTGACATGCAAGGCCCCTGGTAATGTCCAAAACTAGCATAAAAAAAAGCTGGACAAATCAATGTGCAAAAGAAATATTAACAGGCCATAATTACGGAATGTATTAACAACATAAGGGAAGTGGCATTCACAGTGATCAGTATTAAGGTTGGGCTTACATTTTTGAGCCCACAAATCAAAAGATGGGTAGAGCGTTTCGGGTATCATGTTACCTCCATCTTCAGTGTAGAGGACTAAGAATATGAAGGTTGAAGACAACAGGTAGCTCAGATACAAGAAATGTATGTGTCTTGAATTCTATTCCCAAATTATATATATATACATATCATGGCCTTTATATGACAGATGATTTTTCCCTTGTGGTTGAGATTCTGTTACCATTATCTGCTAGAATAGCATATGAAGCAGTATCTGTTAGTTGCGTTAAATTATATGAAATTCACTTCAAATTTTAAATGAAAAAGTACTTTATTATTACTCAATCTTTAAACTCTTAAGTACAGTATATTTAATACTAATGGAGTAAATAAGCATTATTCTGGTAACTAACAGGTACTTCCACCTGTAAGCCAATCAATTTCTTAAGAACGCCACATCTTTTCTCCCTCATGTGAATTTACCACAGAGGCACTACTGTGTCTGAGGTCTGAATGTTGGGGCATCAAAACGAACAAATCTGCTCAAGTAACACAGAAAGCTGGGCTGCACCTTGACCGGCTCAGTTGTATCTGCAACGCTATACACTGCAGTCGAAAGCCTGTGATGAACCCGAATGAGAATATTCAGCAGGTGTTCTTTGGTACCACAACTCTGAAGTTCTTCACAAAGGCAGGTTATGTATGGTGAGCCCTCTGATGGATCCCGCAATGCTGCGTATCCTGTCAAGCAAATAAAAATTCCAGGTAATATCTAAACCCAATTATTTCAGTTCTTTTACTAGCAGTACTTCATCCGGTGAAGAGGACAGTATCTAGCCAACAAATTGATGGCAGATGAATGAATATAAACACACAGCATGGGTGGGATGAGAGAGAGGGAAAAATTGAATTTGACAGAAATTACTTGTTCAAGTACTATTTCATCCACCATAAATTCCACTGACCTGGTAGTTTTTAGAATTACAGCATATGGTCAAAATTTTATCAGAATATAAGGATGGTGATTTCGGTTATTTGGCTAATTTGATTAAGAAAATGAGACTCAGATCACAGCTTTCTAAGTACATATATTTCTAATCCTATATTCTATTAACAATTGTTAATTTTTTCCTACAGAAATTATTATTTAAATAAGTTTCTTTCTACATTTAATGTGTGTTTTATAACCTCAAACCTTCATACCACCGCCATATTTCTAGTTGATAATCTACAAGATATCATTAATATTGCACATTGAAAATAAATGAAATGCGCACTCCATAACACAGTGTAATTTCCACCGTTAGTAATGATGCATGGAGGGTTTAGCCGACTAAGCAACTAAACTGCTCACCTACAGTTTCAATTCCATCACGAAAACTTTCTCTTCTATAAGGCCAGTAGGTGAATATCTGAATGTAAATTGGAAAACTGGCAGAATGATACATCTAGTTGTACAAATATAATGACAGGCTTGATAATTTGCACTCCCCACCAAATGTCATTTTGTTGACAAAATAATAGAATTGGTAGGCATACAGCACGCATGCTGGACGAAAAATGTGGAAGAGATATCTTGGAAGACTTACGTGTGGATGGGAGGATATACCAGAAATTTTTCTTAAGCGTGTAGAAAGTGAAAGTGTGTGATATATCTGTTTGACTGAAAACAGCACACAGCATCCAAATTGCATAAAAATGTAATGAACATTTGATCCCAAAGAATTCACTAAATAGTTCAATATGGGGAAAAAAACTGAACTTTATCACAATTAAACAATTCCAGAAGGAGAATATAATATAATTTGAAGAATTTTTTAAAACTTGTCCATTCTGAGCATTTTTATATCAAAGTACACCGTTCATTACACAAACTGAATGCACGGTCTTAATTGATACAAACTTTAAAGACGCTTCTCCGACATGTTGTGGCACTATTGTAACATCTTCAAGGAGCAAAAAATGTAGTCTTAAAAACGAACTGTCGCTGGAAAGCTTTTATTAATAAGGTTCCTCCATCTGCTAAGCTATTTATAGACAACAGCCTTCCAAGTAGCAATTCTTCTTGAAGAATGGCATTTTGTCCTCCCTGCAGATGGTACACTTGTGTCGAAACATGTCGCAGATGCACCTTTAATGTTTGTATTAACTGAGACTCTGTATTTAGTTGGCGCAAAAAACGGTGTACTTTGATATTTTGAAGACATTTATTTGCTCTTGTTTAAATTAACCGTGCATTAATGATTTCAAGGCAAAATTACATACATGTATACTACAATGTTATTCCGCTATAAGATAAACAAGAACGCAATATCAGAAATTTCAACAACTTGCATATGAGTTACAGCCATCTTTCTGTATGCATGTGAATAGCCAAGATTCGTCAGGAATGCTAAACGACCAATCACGTCCTATGTAACTAATCATATCGATGCCAACATCGCGGTCCTCATACACATTTGTGCACGAAACACCTAGTCGTCGTGAAAAAATTTGCCAGACCTCAGATGACAAGTTATTTTTTTCCTCTGTTCGAGAACTTCATCAGGCTTAGTAGCAAATTGCACCCTAGAACAGGCCACTAAGGCCCAAAGGGGGTTGTAAAGGTATAGCCCTGCTCTTTCCTTAACCTCGGCACTGGATGGGGGTGGGTAGTCAACGCCATTCCCCGCCCACTTTACCCCCTGAGAAAGACGCAGTACCCATTGTATAGGAGACTGGGTGGGCCCCAGGGCCAGTCTGGACTGGTGCGGAAAATCCCGTCCCCACCAGGATTCGATGCCGGGACCGTCCAGCCCGTAGCGAGTCGCTATACCAACGGAGCTATCTCGAACCACAGTATTAATACGCACCGGGTCTTTTCCGAAGAGTAAAAATTGGCCGGAGCTTCGCGCTGACGTCTCCTCCTACCCCCAACCCCCGGGCGACTAATTTTGCCCATGTCCAGTATGGGTAAAGCTGTAAATACCTCTAATCCCTCTCCTTTTCGCCAGTCGAATGTAACGAGTCGGCCTGTTGTAGGTTGTTTAAGGTCCTTTCCAGAGCCAGAATATCCATCGCTCCTCCTTGCCTTCGTGACGCGCATACTGTTCTCAATGCCGCCAGAATGGCATCACAGACCATTTCAAGGTCGCCTCAGTAGATAAGTAATGGCGACGGGGAAGCACGGGGTCAACTTATTTCACACCACATTATTAATTTTGTACGAAATTAATTTTGTGATTTTATTCTAACGTTACCGTATACATCCGTGCCACAATCGCTTTGCCATGCTGCACACTATTATGCATTCCTACACCATCCCACAGTGGGTTAAACTAAGCGAAGGCTGGCCAAAATTCAAATTCTTCGACTTCCACGTAAGGCTTAAAAATGTAGCTGAGGGCCAAAAGAAAGTTCCCAAGAGAACGAAAATGTAAGTTTTATGACAATTTGGTTCGATCTGTCCCCGGTACAGGCAAACAAACAGCAGCGGGTCGGAAGGTACTTTGTACACCAATATCAGTAATTACTCTGTTAATTATTTTTGCAGTGACGATTTAATTTATTAAGGGAACTGATCATGCTGCAAAGAAAAAAAGGTAAATAATTTATAAACCAATTAAAACATAATATTATATATGAAGTAAACAATAGTTAAATCAATATACACTATGCAATTTTTATTTGGCTACGTAAAATTTTAGGTTCATTATTTATGTCGGGCAATAAAAGTGATCTCATTCGATCCAGCTCCGTTTGTTTCATTGTTATGTAGCTTTAAATTTTGTTATTATTATTATTATTATTATTATTATTATTATTACTATTATACGAAAAATTGACTGCTAATACATGCTACTCTGGAAGTTATGAACTTTTGCATAAAGCAGTGTCACGTACTTATAAAATTTCATCATGCGGTTTGACATGTAATCTGCCATTCTGAGTGCCCATGGTCAATTTTAATAAATATTTAGTACAGTATAGATGACTAGCCTAGCTTACAAACTGCATAGTTTGTGTTCATACATGCATACGTAGTATATTCCTATACATATACATATAAATTTATTGTTCTGTTTTACAATAAACCATGAAAAAAAAAAGACAACTATTTACGGATGGATGCAATATTAGAGCGCAATGAGTTATTTAAGCTTTGGATACGGAGGAAAAGCAACAACAGCAACAGCAGAAGTGAATACATTCAAAATAGTGTTATAGGTATGTACAGATATTATTGTTTGTAATTAAGAACCTACGTATAGCTTGTAGATTTAGTTTATGAAAAACAAACCGATATTTATTAAACAATAATTGCTTTATTCTAAATTTTAGTCAGTTTTTATTCTCAGTTTAATTAACATAGTCATAATTATATTTTAGAGCTCGTTTTGGGCTTGAAGAAAATTCTCCGAGAGCATTAAAAGAAAATCGTCCTAATATATCTCGTATTTGGAGTGAATTTTTAAAAAGACGGATTGATGCAAGAAGAAACCATCGGTATTTTGTATCAAAGAACGCAGAATTGCTGGAAAAAATATCAATTTACACATTATAGGTACTGCCAAACCGAACGAAATGTCATGCACTTCAGGTACGAGCGGTCGTCGAAAATTTGCGTTTGAAGACAGCAGCGAAAAGGGCAACGCAGAAAATCAAAAGAGCTTCGAAAAAGTGTTTGCTTTCCTGAACTAACTCATGCCACTAAAATGAGCCTTTGATCTGCTGGTAAAGCAGAAGCCGCTAAATTTTGTAATGAAGTTGTGTTCAACAAAAATATCTGCAGATAAATTTATCCTTTGGCAAATTCTTAGGCCTTCAGTTAGTTACTGTCATCCCATCCGTTTATAGTTTAAGAAAGACACAGCTGAGTTAGCAACAGAATAAACATCAGTTATTTAAGAAAGAATAACGAAGCTTGAAAAACGGTGATAACTTTGGAAGAACAAAATAATGTCGTATTTGTAAGTTATAAATGGTGTTAACAATGATAGATGGCAAAATAAGTAACGCCATCACTTAGACGTCATCTGCTGAAGTTTGCTATGTGTGTGGTGCTGCACCAAAACAGATGAATCGTATCGTGAAAATGTAATTACAGGTGTCGACGTAACAACCTACAGATTCGGGCTGTCTACATTTCACGCCTGGATTAGACTTCTTGAATGTTTGCTCCGTTTGAAAATACAATAATGGGAAGCACGAGGAGAAGACGATCGACGAAATTTACAAAATAAGGAAAAAAAAATTCGAAACCTTTTCAACAATGAAATAGGTCTTTTGGTCAAAAAAGTTAAGCCTGGCGGAAGCGGAACATGAAACTAAGGAAATACAGCTAGAAGGTTTTCTAAAAATTATTGACAATCTGCTAGAATTACTGGTGTCAAAGAAAATCTTATCCTCATATTTTACTCGTATGTAACTCTGCACAGTATTTCATCAGGATTTAACTAAACATCGAAAAATTCAACAATTATAAAGAGAAATTATTTGTCAAAGAATACCCATGGTTCTACATGCCAGCCAGTGGTCATAAAATCCTGGTCCATGCGGCTGATATTGTTTGTGCGGCCATTTCGTCTACCATGCAACTGTCCAAGGAAGCCCAGGATTCTAGAAACAAGGACTCGTGTACTTCAGAAGAAGTCACTCGTGAAAAATATCTCGGTCATCAACGAATGAAGATGTTTCAATTTATTTCTGGTTTCCTTGGATCCACTTATCTCGAGTTTGAGAAAACTGTCTAAAAAGACTACCGAAACATATTTGCCAGAAACATTAAATCTATTCGCCGTGCCGAAAGAACTGGAAGTTTTGAGTAGTTCTGACGGTACTGACACTGAAGGTGGTTCTAATGACAATAGCGAAGAAATTGCCAATTGATATCACTGACAGCAAAGTTTTATATATCTTCATGCGGTTTTTACGAACAGTTTAAAAACAAAAACAAAAAATCGTAAGTTTACAGCAGTAGTCAGAATTTTGGCCAGATTTTAGCAAATTGGGCTATAGTGCGTCCAAGAATTTCACAACTTCATTAACTCAATAATAATCCCGGGTACCCACTCATCTGTTACCATGCAGTCTGACCTTCAACCGTACTCCGTGCTGTCGTTTTTCACAAACAATTCGTGATATTAATACAAACAGTAGCCTTGACAATATATAGCACTCACTTCCTCTACTAAGTGAACAAAACACGTCGCTGCCCTTTCAACACCTTCTGAACCGCAGTCAGTGATACACTTCTCTTTAGTAATGCTTATAATGTCTGAAGACACAGACATATTTTTTATAAAGTAAAAAGTATTTTTTTTTACGTTCAGGTGACCGTGCGTCGTGATAAATTCTTATAACAAAACCAACTAGATGCACTAATTTCTCAAATTAATTTTGGAATAAAACTCTACATGTTTCGGACAGTTCCTCTGTCCATCATCAGGAGTTTTTCACTGTACAACAGTGAGAATTGGAAAGAGTTCCATTTGCATCACAAAGTGGTCTACACAAAGTTTGATAGGAAGTTTCTGCTTCTGTGTCATACATTTCTTTAGCCAACCCAAAGAAATGTGTAGTGGAACATTAGTAGCATGTTGGACCACTGGCTGTGTGAAGGGATTGCGAGCAGGATCAGGACGGGGTGGTCAGAACAGGCATGGAAAACCTCGCCCCCCACAGGGATTCGGTCTCCGGAACGTCCGCACCGTGAGTCGGTATGCCGACTGAGCTACCGCGGGCCACACCATCTATAAAGTTCTTTAAAAAAAACTCTGCGAACAATATGCTATAGGGAACTCCCTGAAACAGGAATCGTGCACCGACTCATGCAAGAATCAATTACAACGTAAATTTAGACAGCTGTTCATCTGTAGTAACAGAGGATGCACACAAGAAAAACCTGAATTACATATTTTCAATTATCATAAGAACCCAGTGTTACAGAATACAATTTCAACATTAATGGTGACATGTACATTACACTACATTTGTGCAAATTCAATTAACATTATACACTGACAGTGTGACAGAAACGTCGGGTCTCAATTTCCTTTACTAATAAGATCAAATCTGTGAATATTTTATGCTTCTCTGCTGTTTTCATGCACATAAATTTAAAAATGACCTGATAATGGAGGTCGTTAACATCCATTTTAACCGTTTACGTAACGTCAGCAAGATTTGCTGACTGCAGAAACATGTTTCTTATATTTCATAGTGCACGCTCATATTGGGCGTAATCGGAGAAAGTGGCACTTTTATTTCAGCTGAAATACCAGTAATGCACAATAACATCAATAGCATATATAAGTTTGTCAACAGAAGTCGGACGGGCTAGTACATTTTGCAGAGCACAACCAACAAGATGCGACGTACCTCAATTTATTTATTTCTGTAAGATGCTCTACATGTTTCGGACGGTTTTTTTCGTCCATCATCGGGAGCTCAAAACTGCACATACAGCTTCAGGTATTTGTCAGCCCGGCCAGGCTAGCGGCAGGTAGAAGTATTGGTCTGACTGATACCTGTATGTGCAGTTTTGAGCTCCTGATGATGGACGAAAAAACCCGTCTGAAACATGTAGAGCATCTTACAGAAATAAATAAATTGTGAAACGTCACATCTTGTTGGTTGTACTTCGCGAATATATTAATGATGCACGGACCTATGAATGTTAAAAAGGCTAATACATTTGTTTCCTGACTGCTCACATGAAACAATTTGAGGTCTAATGACGCCCGATCAAGATGCCTTTCGAGCACTGGCATTTGTCTGACATAGCTGCGTTTATTTCTCTGGCTATCCAGAATCCCGTAGGATAACCTGCCTTTTATTTCGATCTCTTTATCCAGTGCGGCACAAAGTCAAAAATAAATTCTGAAACTTTCTTCTTGATACATTTCAGCACATTCTTGGAAGTCGGGGATTTTTGTAACAAATTTGATATACGAAATTAAAAAATCCCTCAAACTTAATTAAGAGATTTACCTCTGGAAATAAACAAAATGGAACATGAGACTTATGGCCAACACTTATTCTGAGCAACAGTCTATAAATACACTAAGGATCCTTGACAAGAAATCTGAGAAAAATCTGCGTTAAATTTATGACGATTTTCTACATGATTGGTAACTGAATATCTAGGCATAACATACATACAAACTCTCTACAGACCTACTAATTGACCTACGTATTATGGAGAATCACTTAATGAAGATGTCTGATTACTTCAATTAAGTTCATTTCAGCTAACAAAAGTACTCAAAAAAGTCGAAAAATGAAGTACGTATTATACTCGAGAACCACAAACACACAAAGCAATGAACACTGAAGACATGTGAAAGCAAAAAGTAGGTGATGACTCCTCCCTGTGAAAGCTGCCATATGCCTCTATTGACTGCTCATTTTAACACCGTTTATTTGCTATTAACTAAAAGAATTACCTAAGGATTTGTACTTAAAAGTGAAAAAATACTTTATTTGTTAGACTTTAACTTTGAACTTTGTTTAAAAAAGAAGCTAGTAGCACCATATGGGCAGTGTCTGCACCATGGAATTATCTATTTAAAGGAACGCTACAAGCTAGTATACAGCTCATAAATGAGCGATCGAAACTGGGTAAGATGACAGTAACAGTGAAACAATCACCCATAAAGAAAACTGTTTGTAGTACTCTTACCTTCGATTGTAGCATAAGCCACCAAAACATCAGAAATTTCAGGTATGCTATACATCACACATGGCTTACTGACTAGCCCACTATCCGTCAATTTCCTCATTGTAATTCCTCTCTGTAACTTCGTTCCTTTACATGCCTAAAATCAAAACAGAAATTACACTAATTACAGTAAGTGGTAAAAATGGAACAAATTTTGGAGACAGTTGAGAGGAGAGAGATGGCTGGGAGCTGCCGTGGAGGTTATACGGGGTTAGATGTGTGGGAATGCTGTAACGGGAAACCGTAAAGAAATTCTTTTAGACACACGTTTTAAATATAGGAACCGAATTAGTTGTTCTTTGTCTGGGATATCAGCTGCTTCCTTGTCCGTAGCACAAATTTTAGCAGATAGAACTTTAAATTATAATGTTATAGCTGTGATTACACAAGCTAGGACAAAGAAGCGCTTTCACTCAGCTATTACCTCTAGATTTTGACTAAGTGAATGCTAACGGTGGACAATTTCAAGCAAATTACTGAAGAATGGGAATATTTCAAGTATGTCTTTCCACTTCCCATACACAACATGCAATTATATTTTCTCCACAGCTAGCAAAAGATTGATAAGTTGACAATTAAATACAGTCTCTGTAATAAGAGTGGATACAGAAGCCATCGGCAGTATTCTAATGCAGGTCTACATTATAAGAAAAGAAAAACATGACTTTCAGTGTAATCTAAACACAACGAAAAAGTGTCGCTTGTTCCTTGCATGGGACAACGTTAAGGCGCTCCTGTACGGCGGAAATGCACGCATACATGCACAAAGATCTTCATCTAGAGCGACCGTCATATTCATCTGATTTTAACCAAAACTGAAGCGAATGGAAAATTCTTCATAAAATTTCCCAGTAGAAAATTTCATGATCGTTATCAGTTCCACGGATCCGAGAGGCGTGCTTAGAGAAGGACGGATAGACGACGCCATCTTAATGGTTATTCCACGCGCATGCGTAAGCTACAAAAATAGCATTATGAATAACGTTTTTTATCGCACTCTTTTTGTGTTTACAACAATTTCACAGTATGAAAAGAGAGCGGAAAATATAACATGTTTATATATACAAGAAACTTCTAAAATTAAGGTCATATATTCCTAAAATCGAGAACTTTAATTTCAGGAAGACAAGGCACGTATGTGCAGATGGTACATATCACACTTCCACTTAGTCAAAACTGACATTTAAGCAATTATCCCTGTAAGTGGACTGCATGTTGATGGCACCAATATTTCAGGTGGGCCCACTTCCGTAACTTAGCAACACCAAACTCCATTACGTATAGAGCTAACGAGGGAAATTATCATAAGATCTGACTCGTTAGAATTGGATCGAGAAGGAGCTGGGTTCCAAAACCTAGCAATAAAAGTCACCCTTTTTGTACAAATACATTACACTCTATACGAGGCTCCATGACTCGAGTATCCTCATTAGTTCATTCTTCATAGCATATCTGACCGATGTTATTTCCCTCTCACTCAGTGGCTTGGGACCAATCAATAGTTTAGCGATAAACACAGAACATGGCGAAACAAAGTTAGTGTCCTACCTTCAGAACTGTTTGCTATCAGAGCGAAAATAACAATAGTGAATGACATTATGACCTTTCTTAATACTACTAACACGGGCAAAAAGGGACTTCCATAGCAAGTCTCACAAAAGTAATCATCTCAATATAAAAATTCTGAAGCAGCCTACAAATAACATTTTTGTATTGCATCGGGGCACATTTGGTACCCATTAATTGTACTCCTTGACGTAATTCACATTACTACATGAGTATTTGGTCCATGTACAAACTCCGATTGATTTATACTGCATGTTAATTCTGCTAGCACTGGATTACACAACCAATAATCCACTTACAAGAAATCTATGTATTTATCAGGATTTACACCACTACAGTCACACCGTGGGGGAGGGCTTCCATTCCGCTGTAGAAAAAATTTGTCACGTATCTGTAGTCAAGAAATGATAGCTTACTTCACGTCGCCGTCTGTTGCAAATCGACTCACAACCAGGTGCTTCTTAAGGGGCCCAAAGAAATGAAAACCACCGGACGATATGGATTCTGGGGAGGATGGTCCATAACCATCCAGCCACAGCGCCGTAAACGGTCACATTCCAGTTGGCAGTATGGGGCCCAGTGACAGCCATCTCTTTTGGCCGCTTACGAAGCACCCACCTGGCAACCTACTTGCAGCAGATGGTGACGCGAAGCAAGCTGTCACTCCTGTATTAGACACTTGACATCGATTTCTTCTACGCCGCGATACAAGCCTTGATATCAGCATGGGACAAATATTTAAATGCTAATGGTGAACACAGAGAGGTGCAGAACGTACCGCCTGCTTCCCATGTGACATGTTAGCAAGGAAGTCAGAATAAAGTTCTCAGGATCAGTGTGTTTGATATATTTAGATTTGAAACCTTCGTGTATATAGGTACATTAGTACATTTTAGATTAAAAACAAATCAGACTATGTTAAATTCACATACTCAAATTTTGGAATTTCTTAATTAAATTCCAACAAACT
>Ga0123357_10004634_pt1 | contig 16221 bp, 16 predicted proteins | sample TergutEmb28metaG_FD_89873 | JGI IMG/M metagenome (GOLD analysis project Ga0123357, IMG submission 89873) | Embiratermes neotenicus P4 segment gut microbial communities from Petit-Saut dam, French Guiana - Emb289 P4 | ecosystem: Host-associated > Arthropoda: Insects > Digestive system > Gut ... | reverse complement strand
GTCGCTGCTTTCGCTTAAAGATCAGCGCTGTGACGTACTGCTGCCCAGCCACGGCAACCCGGCGCCTCCGGACGTGATCAGCCCCACGGTCGAAAATTTAAGCGGGCTGTTGAAACTCCGGCGGCAGAACCCCAGGCTTTTCCGTCTGAGGGAAAAACCGTTTGAGAGCATAACCGAACACGTGCTGAAAAACAGGACGTCCATGGCAGACGGATATGTGCTGCTCTCCGAAAATAAAAAGGCGCTGCTGATCGACTTTGGATATGATTTTATGGCTGGGATCGCTTCCGGGACGGAACGCAGCGCCAGGCGGCCGTGGCTGTACAACATGCCGCGGCTGCTGGCCGACTTCGGAATCGATAAAATAGATTGCTGTATTCCTACCCATTATCATGACGATCATGTGGCCGGCATGAATGTTCTGCGTGACGTTTACGGGACCAGGATATGCTGCCCGGAAAACTTCGCGGACATTTTGGAGCGGCCGGCCGGTTACGATCTTCCCTGCCTTTGGTACGACGGGATAAAAGTTGATGAAAGGCTGCCCTTGGGAACTGAGATTGTTTGGGAGGAATATAGGCTGACACTGCACGCTTTGCCCGGCCACACCCGATACGCCGCGGCGATCGTGTTTACGGCGGACGGTAAAAAGTTTTTGTGCGGCGGGGATCAGTATGCCGATACTGACGGGCTTTTCCCGAATTATGTGTATAAAAATGGCTTTAGCGGCGGTGACTTTATTCAGTCGGCGGCTCTGTACGGCAGAATCCGGCCCGATTACATACTGACAGGTCATTGGGGCGCGTTGGCGTATTCCGCGGAGTATCAGGACAAGATAACCCAAATCGGAACTGCGGTTGGTGAATTGCATGAACGGCTGCTGCCCTGCCGCGATTTTGGAAATGATTTTCTGGCGTCTTTTTACCCGTATCAGGTGTTTATCCGCCCCGATGCCGATTTTTCGTTTTCGGTAACCGTGATCAATCCGTACGACTGCGAGGCGGAAGCGGCCGTCCAGTTGTATCTGCCGGCATTTTTAGCCGATCGGAACCGTATGGATACGAGCCCCGCAAAGAAAATCGCGGCGCGGCAGAGCGCGGCATTTACATTCACTCTGCAGACGCCGGAAACCGTCTCCGACGATAGGATATGCTGCGACGTTATTATAAATGGGATCAATTTCGGCCAGCAGGCGGAGATGATTGTAAGTGGCTGACGGTGTTATAAGCTGTAAAGGACGTTTTAATCGACGTTCAAAACAGCAGGAAATCAGCCATTTGCGGCACAGATGGACGAGCGCTTGAATGGGGGGCGCCTTTATTGCTAAGGCTGACAGTTGATTTATGGAACTCGTCTATGGAAGTCGAGTGTCAGCTTGTTGATAATATCTCAGGCAGGTGGAACCTTGTACAGGAACGTTACCTGCATCGCGGCAGGCTGCCGAGGACAAACGCGCCTAATATCTTTCAGCGTATTGCCCGCTGTGCTGACTGCGGTAAGTCAATGTGGCTCGCGCCGCCTGAAATCATAAAAAAGACAGGCCAGAAAGCAAACGGGCGCTACCTTCTATGTTCAACTAACCGTGACTACGGAAAGCTAAAATGCACTATGCACAACGCGAATTACCAGGACGTGCTAAAGCTGGTTTTAGACGACGTCCGGGAGTATGCGCAGTTTGCGCTTGAAGACCCTGACGAGCTGCTGAAAATGCTTACTGAATCGGAAAACCAGCAAAAGTAGTCGTCTTGTAAAAAGACGCAAAACGATCATAAAAATGGCATTAAACGGCTCGGTGAGTTTGAAATCTTATTACAAAGGCTGTTTGAGCAAAACGTGGCCGGTAAAATTGATGACGATAGCTATGAGACTATGTTTGACAGGTATCAGAATGAGCGAAAGGCCTTGAAAACAGAGGTTGCCGAGTTAGAAAGACAGCTTAAAGCATTAGATGAGGAACAAGATACCGGAAAGAGAAGTAAAACTAACAGAGTTAATATCTTGTAAAACGTAAGTAAAGGTGCTGATAGAAATGGTAAAAGCTTATCAAGGCTATTTTCAAAACGGGCAATTTATGCCGCTTGAAGCAGTAACAATACCAGAGAATGTAGAAGTATTCGTTATGGTGACTGGCCGGAAAATGCCATTGGAATCCACAACAGAAAAGCTGTCGCCAGCGCAAAAGGCTGTCGCGGAGGACTTCTTGAAGGCCCTTCAACTACTCAGGGCTGAGGGGTTTACCGAAGAAGATGAAGCCGCGATAAATGACTTACAGAGTGGGAAATATAAGCCGACATTCGACAGGAGGTTAGAGACGTGATTTATGCGCTTGACGCAAATACGATCTCTTACTTTCTTAGGGGTGAAGGGAACGTAGACACTCATTTTCAGCAGAGTATTGTCAAAGACGGAAATCTCTACGCCATACCGTTTATTGTTGTATATGAAGTAAGACGTTGGCTACGTTATAACCCTACACATACGATCAGAGCATTCGGCCGGCAGTTTGACGCGCTGTTCAAAAATGTGATGAGTGAGGCGGATATGTCCTATGATGTTTGGGAAAAAGCAACCGATATTTACATCACACTCAAACGGACTGGCAACCTTATAGGGGATGCTGATATATTAATTGCGGCTTATTGCTTGGTTAATGGATACACTCTGGTTACAAGCAATATAAACGACTTCAAGCGCATCGGCGGGTTAAAACTGATTGATTGGTATCAATAAATTGCCTATGGCTATAGATTGGTCGATCAATGGCAATTAAATAACGGGAATGAAGCATTATACGGGGTTAGATTTGGCAAAAAACTGTGTGTTAAATCTCCCCGTATTATGATCCTTTTACGTCTCGTATGTTAACAGAAGACCCTATTAGAATGGGATTGAATTGGAAGAACCAAAAGGGTAGTATTTATAGCGGTGAAAGTGATTTTTATATGTGTTTTACTACGGTATTATTTCTTGAAAGATCTCAATTTCAGTATGGAGTTTATTTAGGACATACTAAGTAAAATGTAACGTGAGCAAATACTTCAAGCGCAATAAAAAAAAGCACTCCAACGTGGGTATGTTTATAAAAATGGATACTTGCGGTATTTAGATAAAATTGATTAAAAAAACCTATTTACATGTAATATTTTTGTAAGAAAAAATGTAAAATAGCCTTATTTTTATGCCCTTATTGCTAAAAGCAATAAGGTTTTTTATGTTTTTGTAATAAACATTTACTAATTGCGTTCATACTATTTACTAGAAGTTGGCTAATACAAAAATTCAGTCAATTTCTGATGCGGATTAGCAATACCCGTTATGATACTTGGCGTCGCAAATTCCGGTAGGAAAGCAGACAACACGGTCATTTACACAATGAAAGGAGGAATTTATGAACGCTTTATTTGAGGGGAAGACGAAATATCTATTTTTAATACCAATCGTAATGTTGATTACTTTCGCGTTTCTTAACCTAAACTCGATCACAAAGCTTAGCGGCCAATTACTGGAGGAAAAAAAAGCTTCAAAGCAGGCGGAAATTGATCAGATTGCAAATTTTATGGATAGAAGCGCCCAATCCGAACAGAATTGGAGCAAAGATGATTATTCTTCGATTGTCGGTTCCCTGATCATGGATTTGGATAATGAAAATAATATATTCGCAGCATTGTACGACAACAACCTGAATTTGCTTACGGACAACGCGGCCGGATCCGACGCTTTCGAACCTAACCAATTCCAAGCTTTTAGGGACGCCGTTCACGGCAAACAATCGGGCTGGATGGAATTACAGTACACTAAATACGATACGCAGGACATCCCTATGTATGTATATTTCAGATGGGCGCCCAGCAGTCTGATTAATCATGACAGATATTTACTGGTTGTTGGCGTAAGCGCGAAGAGCGTTACATTGGCGCCGGAAGATTGGCTTACGGCAGATATGATAACCGAGTTAACGGCGACTTTCTTTGTCAACATGATTTTGGTAGCATTATTGTATTATTTTGACAAAAAGCGCTTAACATCAACCGAGAATAAGAGGGGGCGCGAGGCTTGCTAGACGAAAAAGCGATAGAAATCGTTATAACTGCCCTGCTTGCCTCTTTTGGGGCGGTGGCCCGGATGTTGAACCAAAAAGATAAAATTCCTATACAGGTCGCCAACATGCTGTCCGGTTGCCTGATAGCTTCCTTTACCGGGCTGATAGCGCATTTGTCGGCTGTGTATTTCAACCTGGATCAGTTTATGGTTTACGTCATCGCGGGTATAAGCGGATGGATGGGGCCACAAGTCCTTGATATCTTCATAAATATTATTATGAAAAAGACAGGGCTGGAATTGCAGGCGGCAGCGGGACAACAACCTGATTTGAAGGTAACCTCGAACGATTACCGCGATTACAGGGCAGACAAGTATGATAATCCGGACTTAACCGCCGGTATAAACAATAATCTGAATTTCAGGGAAGAAGCTTGCGAAAACCCGGATTCAGACTTCGCTGACGCGGAATACAGCAATGAAGGCCCTGATTTTAATTAATTTATTAACCCGACTTTCCGTTAGTAGTAACTACGCCATTTGTTAATAACCGTGAGGAAAGTCGGGTTAAATAATGGAAGCCGGTATAACAATTTAACGGCTAAACTTAGGAGGATTAAAATGCGAGATGTAAAAATGCTCCATCCGGAGCTGCAAATTATTGTGGAGAAGTTTCTATTAAAATGCAAAGAACAGGGCCTTCCTGTCCTTATTACGCAAACAATGAGGACAAAGGAAGCGCAGGACGCGTTATACGCGCAAGGCAGAACGAAACCGGGCAGGATCGTAACCCAGGTTATGTATCCGAACAGCGCGCACTGTTGGGGCGTCGCGTTTGATTTGTGCCGGAACGTTAAAGGAAAAGAATGGGACAATACCGATAAGTTCTATAATAAGGTCGGTGCGATTGGAAAATCCCTTGGGCTGACATGGGGTGGCGACTGGAAAGATTTTGTTGATTTGCCGCACTTTGAAATGGCGAAATTTCTGCCAAACAACAGCGCAGCCACACTTATTAAGCAATACGGCACGCCGGATAAATTTATCGCCGGATGGAAAATAGGATCGGCAGCTAAAGCGGTTTAATAATCATACCACGCTTCGATGTTATCGGTCACTTTTTAGATGAAAACCTGAACCGGGCGGGAGACTGCGGAATGGCAGCCCGCTCGGTTTTACATACTGCGTAATTGCCGGCTCTCGGTAAAAACAACTATTACGGTAACAGTCAATGATCCTGCAGGTACCGAGGTATTTAACAAGACGTTCCCGGCGAACGGCGCCTCTGATTTCCAGGTATCAGAAGGTACTTATTCGATTCTTGTGTCTATAGACGCAGCAAATGGGAATGCAAACCTCAACCTGAGACTTGTAACGCCCGGCGGTACCGAGACATATTTCGAGAGACCGGAAGTAACAAAGTAAGAAATCGAACCATATTGTAAACGGCCATAGAATTCAACCAGACGCAGGTGCGCTTATAGTACTTACGATAATCGTTAACTAAAATTTAGGCGTGTTTCAAATTGCGTACATTATTGCAGACAACATTAGGCTTACGTCATTGCGGGCTTGATCCGCAATCCCCTACCCCGCATCGGCGAAGGTTAGGGGATCCCGGGTCAAGCTCGGGATGACGCCGCCTTTGTCAATTGTCGGATGCTTTCGAAACACGCCGAAATTTGCGGCTGTTTACAGTATACTCCAATATGCCACAACATTTTTGTTCTGTCAAATAGATATGTTCTTTACGCCATTAGGCCACTACAAACGGAAAGTAGGGTTAATTTGTTTCGCATTTCGTTTACATCGAAGTATTTACTTACATATTGTTTATAAACAAGTTCGGGTGGAAGATAGTTGCCGTATTTACCGACATCTACCGTATCTGGAACCTCCGGCATGAACTCTGTATTGATAATGTTGTTTTTAATTTCGTATAATATTCCGTTCAACATATAGCCGCTTTCAACTTTTACACTGAGACCGAGCTGAATGCCGTTATATGCTCCGATTTTGGAAAGTTCCAGACCCATGGAGTGCAGTGAAGCTGTTAAAGCGTTAATAGCTCTCGTACCAAGCCAGGGGAAAATACCATAACAATTCGGGGATATAGGGAAAATGTCAGTTTGATGAATAGCAGAGAACATTCCAGTCAACCGGATGGTTTTTCTGATTTCTGAAAGCCGTGCCAATGCTCCTTGATGCAAATACCTGTATTCACCGTCTGAAACAAGAATCTCGCGCATCTTTTTCAATACCTTTGTATGATTATCACTGCCGGAATCGCTAAACCAATTGACTGTGCTTTTACCGCCCACATATTTGACGTAGATTACTTTATTATCATTATCAACATCTATTACTTCCCACGTCTTTCCAGAAAGAACGAATTGGCTTCCAATGCGCATGAGACACAATAGCGTACCGATTTCCTTTGTGCACTCACGGACGGAATACTCAACCCGGTTTTGAAATACAGTATAGAAATCGTGGTTATTCGTCAGCCGTTCACCTTTTTCTCCAATCAGAAGCTTACCTTCGCTTGTCTTTTCCAACATACCAATCTTAACCATGTGTTTAAGTAATGTTCCGAATTCATTAATATCTATATGACTAAACGTTTCTTCGCTGAGCATCTTTTGCGCCAGAAGCTTTGGGGAGATTTCACCGTAACTGAACAGTACGCTCATTATTTGGTGAAATAGGATATTATAGGGGTAACGGGTTATGCAAAGCGGCTCAAGCCAGTTCTCGCTGTATAGCTCAATTAAGGCGATACACTTTACAAATTCCCAATTAATAGTTTCATAAAAGATATCGCCATATTTTGGGGAATCCTCTTTTATAACGAAGCACATTTTCGAAACGCCGCTGCGTCTGCCGCTCCTGCCAAGGCGCTGCGCAAGGCTTGAAACTGAATGTGGGCAGCCTGTCTGCACAATACGCTCTAAATCCCCCAGATCGATACCAAGTTCCAAAGTTACGGTTGCCCCCGTGACCAAAGGCATTTCAGATGTCCGCATCTGTTCTTCCGTGTATTCGCGGTTAACTGCCGATATGCTGCCATGATGCACATGAAATATGTCGCGCTCGTTTTTACTTTCCGCCAGTACTTTTAACCTATTCATGTTAATTTCTACTTCGGATCTGGAATTGGAAAAAACTATACTCTTTTGTCCCTTTACAAGAGAGTACAAAAACTCATAATAAGGTAACCAGCTCCTGTCATCAGGATCATTTTTTTTAACATAAAAGTGGCTAAGCATGATTTGCGCTTTACGTTTACCCGTATTAACAATAGGTGAATTACAGGCTCTTTTAGTACCTGCATTTAACCATTCCTCTGCTGCGCCAATATCGCCGAGCGTCGCTGATAACGCCACACGACGGGGAGTATTGCCGGTAAGGTTTTGGATCCTCTCCAATATGGACGATAATTGAAGCCCTCTGTCCGTCGCTATAAAATTATGAAGTTCATCTATTATGACATATCTCAAGTCAGAAAATAGCCCAATAATGTTTTGTTTACTCTTCATCAGCATCGCCTCAAGGGATTCGGGCGTTATCTGTAAAACTCCCCGAGGGTTTTTAAGTAATTTGTCCTTTGCCGCTCTTGGGGCATCGCCATGCCATTTTGTTACAGTTATATCGGCTTCCTCCAAAAGCTTCTCTATTCTTATGAACTGATCGTTGATCAATGCTTTTAGGGGAGCAATATAAAGTACGCCGACAGAGGAAGGGGGGGTATTTATTATTTCAGTGATAACCGGCAGAAATGCCGCTTCAGTCTTACCTGCCGCTGTTGGTGCGGAAATAATCAAATTATTATCGGTATTAAAGATTATATCGCAGGAAGCTACTTGCGTTTCGTTCAGTTCCTGCCATTTATGACGATAAATATAGTCTTGTATAAATGGGGCCAGTTTTTCAAAGGCGCTCATATCTCAAAACCAACAAATTCGTCTTGAATCTGTTCGTCACCGTCTTCATTTACCGCAAATTTAAAATCATCTCCCTTTAATATTCTGCTTATTGTCTTTTGTGGGTTTTGAAGAATTATATTTAAGATCTCAATAAAGTCTCTGATAATCTCACGCGGTGTAATGTTTTGATCAGCCCCTACCCTTTCATATTCACTTTGAATGAAATATTCTATTTCATCATGTGTAAGCGTAGGGGGATATTTATATGCCTTTCCATGGATCTGTTCCAATTTTTCAACCAGTACATACATTTCTTCCGGTTTAAGCGTCTGGAGCCTGATTATCGGTGAAAGTAAATCACGGGTATTCGCATCCATAAATTTACTGTTTTCCAAACGCGACTTTAAAGCCTCGTAGCTGAATAGCCCCCGGCGGGCATCTTCGATGCATTGAGGCGTCCCTCCCATAATCACGCCTAAGTATTGTGCTTTTCCTTGCATGATATCGTTATACATCATTAGAATTTTTTCGTAATTATTTTGCCGGCTGGCAGAATTTGATACTTTATAAATATTGGCAAGTTCGTCGATCAGCATAAGCATTCCTTTATATCCGGCTTTTACGACAAAAAGCGCTAACAGCTTTATATAATCATACCAATTGTCATCTGATATTATAACTCTCACCCCGAGGTCGCCGTTGGCTTCTATTTTTGTGGAATATTCACCGCGCAGCCATTTTAAGGTTTTATTCTTCAATTCATCGTCATCGTTTAGCGTGGCTTTCCAATATAATGATATAATCTTTGCAAAATCAAAACCATTAACGATAGTCTGCAGTGAATCAACAGCCTGATGGATTTTTACAGTGACATGTGAGTTTAGTACATAATTATCGTCGGGTAAATTCTTCTCGCTCATAACCTCCATTTTTATTTTGGATATCCACTTTTGTAGTAAAAGTGCTAATGCTCCCCCATCAGGCGAGGTTTTTGTCGCCAAGTTCTTCATCAATTCTTTATAAGTAGCCAACCCTTCGCCTTTACTGCCAGTCAGACGGCGTTCGGGCGAAAGATCAGCGTCGATCACAACAAAGTCTTTAGCCATCGCATAATTTCGAATAGTTTGTAAAAGAAAACTCTTACCCGCGCCGTATTTTCCTACTATAAACCGGAATGCCGCTCCGCCGTCCTGAATTGTTTCCACATCATTAAGTAAAGCTTCCACTTCATCTTTACGGCCAACCATGATATGACCCAAGCCGGTCCGCGGTACCACACCGCCTTTTAATGCGTTTAATAAAGTCTTTGCAACACGCAACGGAATTGACGGATTAGTCATTGTATAACCTCCAGTGAGTTCTGTAACTCGATGATGTATTCTTCAAAAATAGAGTATTTCCCCTCAACCCCCACAATAAGGTTGTCATCCAAATAATACAGGGCTTTTTCATTTATGGACTCAACCATTATTTCTATATCATCTACTCCAACTTTATCTTGTCCGCTCAACAGGGAATCGATCAATATAACTTCATCGGATGTAAGCGTGGGGACAAAGCCGTCGAAACCTTCCGGCAATATGCCTGGAGGTTTTTCTGCGAGGCTTGTCGCCACTATTATCCCTTCTTCCTCTGTACTAACCTCGGTATTGAGTTTCGCAGCAGTTTGCATCAGATCATCACGTATCCTGTCCAGCTGTCTTGTATCTATTTTAATACTATCCATTTTTTTTACTGTTTTGTAATTTTCTATATTCACAGGCAGTGAGTTCTCTGATCCTGATATTATTGGCGCCGGCGGTTTTATACTTTGATAAGACACGCTCACCTCATTATCCGTTACATTTATTTGCTGAAAATGAAACTCAGAAATAGATTTTTTTATTAAATCTTCAAATTCGGTGCTTTTTATAAACTGTAAAACTTTATTTTTCCAAGGCGTGATTCTTTTCAATAAAAGGTTGTTGGAATAATTATTATCATAATTGTATGCCAATTGTTCACTATACAAAAAAAACTTTTCCACCAGTTCAATTGTTGGCCTTTTCATGCTTTCTTTAAATCCAAAACGCGCCCTCATCTTAATTTCTATCATTTTAAGTATATAACCAACCACAGGACTGTAAACATCAAACGAAATATATTCCCTGAACCAGCTATTGTCCAGCTTTTTAATGGTCTCAAACTTTCCAATCCGGACATAGTATGGTTCAACTTTGTCATAAACATCCTGATTGAATATAGCGTCTCTATAAAGTACGTGACGATCACTTTTAATCGAAAAGAATAATGCTTTCATATCAACATTTATAGAAATAAATTTATTCTCCAGTGCTTTTAAGACAAAGCAGACACATCGTTCAATGCTTTTAGAGTCTGTAGAATTAAAAAATCTGCCGTCGGTGATATGGTAAGATGAGGACTTTTCCACTATTCTAAGTTCATCCCAACTGCAAGAACACACTTTCTCATATTCTTCATCAGATATCGGGCTATACGAAATCGGGTACAGTTTTCGGTATTCCGAAAATTTATTTGTAAACGATTTATAATTGATAACATAATAATCCCGCACCCAATCTTTCATATAATCATCAATTTTTATGTCATATATGCGGTAAGTATTCCATATGAACAGCAGGTTCCGAATATTTTCTGATGGCACTTCACATCCTATGTTATTCAGTAGCTCAAAAATATAACAATACACATACGGCGTCGATGTTTTTTGTATGTCTCCATAACGTACCTTAGTTCGCCAAGTGAAGAATGTACGAAGTTGATTATTATCCATATCATTGTAGGTAGGGGGAAATAAATCAAATGGTTTCTCCAACTCATAAAAATCTTCAAAATTTTTCATATACTCGGCCTGCATAACGAAAACGGCGTCCTTCGAAATTGTGTAAGCACCTATTTTATGCATACTAGAAAATAAAGTATATGGTTCGTTTCGTTCCTGTTGTATATTCCGCGTCACAATCCTTTCTGAACTGTATTGAGGATTGTTTTGCTGGTTATTCATCTCTATGGAAGGTACATCTATAAAAGAGAGAGATTCTGCAGGATCTGCAGGATCTGTAGGATCTGCAGGATCTGTAAATTCTTTTAGTCTCTGATCATGTAACAGCATTTTTATAAACCTTGAGTGAGTATCAATTGATTTCTTAAAAAATTTAATCAGTCCTCTTATTTCCTCGAATGTATATTCGTCATTGAACTTTTTATGAAGCAAATCAACTAAAATATTAAGATTGTCTGTTTTAAACAAATTTTCCGAGCAAGTGTTATTTATATATGTTGCTATCAGGTTTTCAGCTGTATCGCAGTGAGAAAAATCCAGTTTGCCAAATTGGTAATCGGAGCCGATTTTATTTTTCATCGCATTTTCTTTAGCCTTCTTTTGTTTATTGTAATTTCCATAAGTACGCCCTCCCTGGTAAATATGCACTTATCGTACTTTATTTTTCTCCAAATGTATTTTTTTATTGATACCATGGCATCGTCAATTCATACCAGTTTTGTTATAATAATTCCAATAACAACAGAAAAACAAATAGACGAGGAGAGATGGAATATGGAAAACAAACGGATTTACCTTGCCGGGGGCTGTTTCTGGGGCGTCGAAAAATATCTTTCCCGGATTCCGGGCGTGCTGGAAACTGAAGCCGGCTACGCAAACGGCCGTTTTCCAAACCCAACGTATGAGGATGTATGTTCAGGCACAACCGGTTTCGCCGAGACTGTCCGTATAAAGTATGACGCGGATCGCATCAGCCTCACCGAACTTCTGGAACTGTTCTATCAGGTAATCGATCCGACATCCGTAAACAGGCAGGGCGGCGATACCGGCGAACAGTACAGGACAGGCATTTATTACGAAGAAGGCAGTGATCTGCAGATTATTTCCGGCTCATTAATTCTGCTTGGCGAAAGCTTGGATAAACCCATAGCCATAGAATTAAAAGAATTGGAAAATTTCTATCCGGCGGAGGCATATCATCAAAAGTACCTGGACAAAAACCCCGGCGGCTACTGCCATATAAACCCTAAGCATTTCACCGCGGCAAAATCGTATATTGGGAAAACCGGTGCGGTCAGCCTGAGAAACCGGCTTACGGATTTATTAACCCTGGTGAATGAAAGATCCCAATGAAACCGTTGAATAAGATAGGCAAATGTGATAAACTTATATATACGGCACAACGTTATCATTTTCCGAACATACGCAACCGTATGGCGTTGTACGGGTAATGTATTGGCAAATCTTAATGCTCGTCAATATAAATTCCGGTTAAAGGGGGAAAAATGAGGAAATTTTTAAAGGAATTCAGGGATTTTATATTACGGGGCAATGTGTTGAACCTGGCGGTTGGCGTAATAATCGGCGGAGCATTCCAGGCCATTGTCAGTTCGCTGACAGCAGATATACTCGCCCCTATAATAGGGCTATTCACAAGGCAGAGTTTTGACAGTTGGGAATGGACCATCGTTCCCGGGGTTGACTTGAAATATGGAGCATTCATTACCAATGTCTTCAATTTTATTATTATGGCGTTCATTGTCTTTTTGATCGTGAAATTAATGAATAAAATAATGTCCATTAATAAAAAACCTGAAGCGCCGGCGGAACCCACTACACACAAATGCCCTTTCTGTATGACCGAAATTGATATTAACGCGACAAGATGCCCGGCCTGCACCTCCATCTTAAAGACAAAACCACAGACGCCGCACGATTTCTGACATTGCCATGTTGTTCGGTTTATTCAATTAAGGGAGATTATACAGTAGGTGACAGCCGGGTTTCCGGTATAAAATAGCCGCCGTTTCCAAAAGGAAACAGCGGCTTAAATTTTAACCGCGGTTATCTCAGAGATTCTCCCCGTTAAGGCCCCAATGCTTATATTCGGAGTATTTGATAAAAATCCTGTCCGGCGGGACTTTAAGCTGCTTATATATAAGCTCCGTAACGGCGGCGGTAAATTTGTCATATGCCTCCGCGCGGACAGCGCCCAGTAAATCAACGCCGGCTATTGCGGCGGGGGCGTTCGTCCCGTTAAAATACAGGGGGCTGTTCTCGCAAAAATCCACCATCAGCCACATCTCGTTTTTTCCCAGGATTTCAATGTCTCTTCCGAGACGCGTTTTCAAAGCTTCACGTTTTTCTGCCGGAATCGGCGTGTTTGACGTAATCTTTACATATGGCATTGTGAAATCTTCTTTCTATAATAATTATTTAGGCTCGTCCTTATCATTATATTTTTAACGTTTAGAAATGTCAAATCAACGGAGGGTTGTATATGATCATTGCGGACAACCGGCTGGAACCGCTTACAACCGGTGAAACCAGACGCTACAGCCGGCACCTGATGCTGCCGGAGATTGGCGCCGAAGGGCAGGAACGCTTAAAAGCCGCCCGTGTGCTTATCGCCGGGGCCGGAGGGCTCGGGTCGCCGCTGGGCCTGTATTTGTCCGCCTCGGGAGTAGGTACGCTGGGCGTTGCGGATTTTGATTATGTGGATGAATCCAATCTCCAGCGGCAAATAATTCATTCTACGGAATATATCGGCAAACCTAAAACAGCTTCAGCCAAAGTCCATATAAAAGCCCTGAACCCTTATGTGGAAGTGGCGGAATACAACACCGCGCTGACGGAAGACAATGCCCCCGGCATTATAGCCGGCTATGATCTTGTTGTGGACGGTACGGATAATTTATCGGCCCGTTATCTGATAAACGAATCCTGCGTCACACTGGGGATTCCATATGTCTATGGCTCCGTATCTGGGTTCACAGGACAGGTCTCTGTATTTTACGCAAAAGAAGGGCCGTGTTACCGCTGCGCCTTTCCGAATTTGCCGAACCTAGCCGAACCGGCGGGTAAAACAGGCGTGATGGGCGTATTGCCCGGGATAATCGGCTGTATACAGGCTGCCGAAGCCATCAAATTAATCGTCGGCGGCGGGGATAGCCTTATTGGGCGGTTACTTTTTGCCGACGCCTGGAGTATGGAGTTTCGCGAGTTAACGTTAAAAAAAGAAGTACACTGCCCTGTATGCGGGGATAAAATATTATGAACAAGGTCGGCGCCCCCATCGCAATTCCGGCCCGCCGCCTCAGAGAATTGGCCGCTTGTATTTAAGGATATAAAAAGCGGGCCTTTTACGGCCCGCTTTTTTATTAGTTCAAATAACCCGTCTTGCGGTTACATATGTACGTTGATAATAAGCTTCACTCAAACTGGAAATGGTAACGCCCCAGGTTTTCTTGGAACTGGACGAATGCATAAACTGCCCGTTGCCTATGTAAATACCCACATGCGATATATGCCCGTCGTTAACGCCGGTGGTGTCGAACAATACCAAATCGCCCGGCTGTAAATCAGATTTACTGACCCGCGAGCCATCGGTTCCCATTGAAGCGGAAGTACGATCCAAATGAACCCCGAAATGGTTATATACAGAATACACAAAACCGGAACAATCCACGCCCCTGTTTAAATTGGTGCCGCCCCAAACATAAGGCGTGCCCAGAAATTGTTTTCCATATGAAATTACATTTGACGCAAGGCCGTTATCCATAATCTGCTTTGGTTTTTGACCGGTGTGCAAGTCTACAAACTCGGTTATCATGAAACCTACGGTGCCGTTGCAATTTACTTTTGTCCAAACCGGCCAGGAATCCACTACATCCACCGCGGCGCCGTCCGGCAGGGCAAAAATAACATCGGAATCCAGACTGGGGCCTGTGCGCAGGTTTAGCCCGTCGTCAGAATTGATTATCGCGTAAGTTGTGCCCGACGCGTACACATCATCGGCGTTGGAGGAACTGTCAACGCTGGCGCTTTCAATGGGGGCGGTCGTCCCCGAATCCGCAACGTCCAGATAATCGGTATGTATGTATAGGTTCTGCTGCCCGTTAACCGTCACTTGATAATAATCGCCGACCAGTGAGGTAACATCGACCTCATCGCCTTTATTGGCAAAGCCTGTTATAGAGGAATCCGGATCCGCGGCGGTACGCAGGTTCACATTGTCCGTATTGACTATGCCCTTTTGGGCGAAGGCGGTAACCGTGTAAGCGGACGCAAAAATGGCCCCTAATACTAAAGCCCTGGCAATATGCGGATTATTAGCCTTTGTATTTTCAGAACGCCTCGAATTGGCAGAAATGGATTTCATCTTATACCCTCCGAATTATAATAATACTGAGTCAAAAGTTTTACGTATTTGTTACGAGTTATTAAAATGTATTATACATGCGATTTACTATATTGTCAACCACTGGAACATAAAAAAATTATTTTTTTTATGCATTTTAATCTTTCTGCCGGGCAGGGAGATCCAAAAAGCTGCATATGGTTTATTACCGTATTAAAAACTGCCTGTCCTGTATCCGTAATAATCATTTATAACATAAAACTATTCTTTTAACGAAGGCGTAATATATTAACATTATATTACCGAATAATTGTTCATCTAAATGTAATAATATCACTGGGAGGTGTACAATAATGTCCGGACATAACAAAACCATCCGATTGGGATTGGTTGTGGCGGCGGCTATTCTGGTAGGCTTGGGTGCGGTAGCCGCATTGTCGCGCGGGATAGAATTCGTTATAGCGTCTGATATTCATCCCACTATCACCGAGCCGATGGACGGCTATGAACCTCTGCGCAAGGCAGCCAGAGGCCCTGCCGCGTATAACAGGGGGCCGTATGCCCCTTCCGAAGTATTGGGGGAATATACCACAAAGTTCACGGCGGAACCAAAGTCGCGAAACGAAAATATAAGCCATGCCGCAGAGAGCATAAACGGCATTGTGATAGGGCCCGGTGAGGAATTTTCGTATAACAGGGCAATAGGACCCACTACTAAGAAAACCGGTTACAAAAGAGCCAGAATTTTTATCAAAGGAAAAAAGGCGTTCGGATATGGGGGGGGCGTCTGTCAGGTTTCCAGCACGCTTTATAATGCCGCGGCGTCGGCGGATATGGATATAATAGAACGCCACAGCCATTCGCTGCCCGTCGAATATGTTCCGAAGGGCAAAGACGCCGCCACGTCCTATGGCGGAATGGATCTCAGATTTAAAAACACGCGTTCCTATCCCGTGGTAATTCAGACAAATGTCACGGATGATTCTCTGACCGTTCAGATTGTGTCCTCAGTATAGCGTCATCCCGGGCTTGACCCGGGATTAAGCTTGTTGTACTGTAAACGGCAATAGAATTCAGTTTTGCACGCCTGCCCT
>Ga0123357_10004633_pt1 | contig 16222 bp, 13 predicted proteins | sample TergutEmb28metaG_FD_89873 | JGI IMG/M metagenome (GOLD analysis project Ga0123357, IMG submission 89873) | Embiratermes neotenicus P4 segment gut microbial communities from Petit-Saut dam, French Guiana - Emb289 P4 | ecosystem: Host-associated > Arthropoda: Insects > Digestive system > Gut ... | reverse complement strand
GCGATTTCCTGTCCCGAAATAGAATACGCTTGCAACGAAACCGGATCGCCGTTCGCCGCTTTAGCTGTGACAGTCCCGTTAACAGATGCGATGATGAATGAAGCGGCTTTCATCAGCGGGATTCCCGATTCGTCCCACGAAGTGCGTAATCGAATATTATCTATATTCAGCGTAAATGCAGGGCGGGTTTGATAGTGAGCAGGTACAATAGCAATCCTGTCGTAATTAGAGGCTACGAGCGCAGGGTTTTGGGCTAATTTGTTCGCTAAATTGGTCTTAATAGCATCGAAACCAATGTGAACTTCCTGCCAGGCGCCATTGCCGGTGTAACTGAAATTATAGCCCCAATCCTGAATTTGAGCTATATCGTTGGAAGTAACAGACTGTTCCACTTGCAATGCAAAAGGAACCGGAGATGAAACTTGTGCTTGAGCAAGAAATGAAATTCCCACATAGTCTCGCGGATCAAAAGGATCGCCATCGTCCCATACTGCAAAAAAATGACCGGTATTGTTAGCGGGAACTTGCACTGCGCCCATTTGTCCCGATGCAGGAGAACCGGCGGGAGCTTCTTCACAATCAATACTCAGACCGCTCGTTGATATAAAAGGAAAAACATTGTCGAAATTGCAAAGCATTAATGTATCTCGATTGCCGCCCACAGCGGGCGCTCTTCCTGTTTGACCGAGCGTCAAGGCATTGGACGCATTATAAAGCGCATTGATCGTTGCATTCGTATTGTTTTCCTGTGTTAATTCAGCCCAGCCCATAAAAAAAGTCCAGTCCGGTTGTGAATACAATTCACTGCAAGAAGGCAATACATCGCATTCGCCGATGGCAATCGGTTTTCCCGCCGCCTTGTTTTTGATTAAATTATATTTGGCGGCGGTATATCTGCTTCCATCTGTTCCATACACATCCAATGCCAAAACGTCCCAATACTCGCTACCCGGATCATAATCGTCCAAATCGGTTGATAGAGTTGAAAAATCCTGAAGATCCCACACCCAAATCAGATTGGTCAATCCTTTGGTTTTTACCAAATAGTCGTGGGTAATTTGGTACAATTTCAGCGTTCCGCCTGAGCCTTTCCTGCCGCCCCACCAAAATTCGCCCTGATTCATTTCCTGAAACGGACGAAACAATAATTCAACGCCGGCGTCATTCAACTCTTTCAAATACGGATAAATAACATCCAAGCGGGCTTTCCAGTTGTTATTAAGCGCAGTGCCATCGGTAATCAACTCGTTCCATTGCGCATCGCTCAGGCTACCGCTATTGAGTATGTCGTTCCACCAATCGCAAGGTTCCGGTTGAGTTGGAGGGCAGGCGTCGAACATCATGGAAATTAAAGCGCCATCTGTCCAGCGTTGCTTGGCGTCGTGTACCACCAAACGTCGCCATTCGTCCATACTCGTGGTTCCATCGTTCGGAGAAAATAAGAGATCTTCGCCCCACAATGCAGGATAATCGCCTGTAATTCGCCGCATCAGTTTCCAGTATTCTCTTCCTTTTTGTCCGGCAAGCGTATATTTCCCCGAAATGGAATACAGATAATCCAAACTTTCAAATCCGGTTGAAGTTTGAGAAAGAAGCGTTGAAATGCAAGCAAGGAAAAAAATAAACAGTACTGCAATTTTTTTCATACGAATAATAATAACAACAAGGGGGCATGCCCTCTTGCTTTATTGAACGACAATTTTCTGTACTTCAGTTACATTTCCCGCTGTCGCTTTTACGATATAAACGCCTTTGGCTCCAATTTGCACCTGATTCATTCCGGTGACGATTTCCTGTCCCGAAACGGAATATACTTTCAAAGAAACCGGATCGCCGTTCGCCGCTTTAGCAGTGACAGTTCCGTTAACAGATGCGATGATGAATGAAGCGGCTTTCATCAGCGGGATTCCCGATTCGTCCCACGAAGTGCAAAACCGGATATCATCTATATTTATTGTAAATGCAGGAATACTTTGATACGCGGCTGGAGCAATCACGAGCTTGTCATAAGAAACAGGAAAATCAGGATTTTGATTTAATTTGTATCCCAATTGGTCAGTTCCTGTTGTACCCAAAAGAACATCAAAGGGAATCTGAACTTCCTGCCATTCTCCGTTACCAGTATATTCAGGATGAGTAGTCCAATCCTGAATCTGATTGGCATTGTTTGCGTCGGAGGATTGTTCCAATTTTATTACAAAATAAGGCGAAGCGTTATTCGCTTGAGCAAGGAATGAAATTCCAACATAATTGCGTGGATCAACAGGTTCATTTAAATAAATCGTGAGTATTTCACCCTGATTATTCGCAGGAACTCCAAGTACGCCCATTTTACCGGATGCGGGAGAGCCGGCGGGAGCATCTGCTATATCAAGAGTCAGTTTAGCAGAAGATGGCGCTATGTATGGAAATACATTGCCAAAGTTGCAAACCGTCAATGCGTCTTGGTCGTCGCTTACAAGGGGCGATCTTCCATTTTTGAGCGTCAGTACATTAGACGCATTATAAATTGAGTTGATAGTTGCATTCGAATTATTTTGCTGTACCAAATTTGACCAGCCCATAAAATAAGTCCACAGCGGTTGCGATTGCAATGTACCGATCGAAGGTAAATCCTGGCACTCGCCGATGGCAATCGGTTTTCCATTTGCCTTATTTTTGATTAAATTATATTTTGTAGAGGTAAATCCTGTTCCGTCAGACCAATAAACATCCAGCGCCAGCATATCCCAATAATCGGGTCCGGGATCGTAAGTGTTCAGGTCATTTGCCAACGTACCGAAATCCTGAAGGTTCCACACCCAGATAAGATTGGTCAAGCCTTTGGTTTTGACTAAATAATCGTGGGAGAGTTTATATAAATTAGCCGATTTGACGCCTTGTCCCGCCCACCAAAAAAAGCCCTGATTCATCTCGTGAAATAAACGAAACAAAACTTCAACACCGGCATCCTGTAATTGTTTCAAATAGGGGTAAATTTCATCTAAACGCGATTTCCAGGCATTATTAAGCGAGGAACCGTCGGTAAGCAAATCAGTCCATTGCTGATTCGTTAATGAGCTGTGAATACACCCGTTACAAGTACCCTGATTATTAGCCCACCAGTTGCAGGTTTGCGATGTTGATGTTGGCGGACAAGCGTGGAACATCAACGCAATCACAGCGCCTTGAAGCCAATGCTGTTTTGCATCATTTGTGATTTCCTGACGCCATTGCGCCATTGTAGAAGCTCCACTCGGAGGATAATACATAAAATCTTCTCCCCACAATGCCGGATAATCGCCGGTAATTTGCCGCATCGCGAACCAGTCGTTTCTGTCATGCTGTCCGGCAAGCGTTTTTTTCCCTGAAATGGAATATAGATAATCTAACGTTTCAAATCCTGTTGATGTTTGAGAAAGAAGCGTCGAAACGCAACTCAGGATAAAAATAAAAGATACTGTGATATTTTTTTTCATACGAATATAAATAATGACAAGGGGGCATGCCCCCTTGTTTTATTGAACAACAATTTTCTGTACATCTGTTATATTTCCTGCCGTAGCATTTACGATATAAACGCCTTTGGCAGTTATTTGCACCTGATCTATTCCTGCTGCAATTTCCTGTCCTGAAATAGAATACACTTTCAAAGAAACCGGATTGCCTGCGGCTGCTTTTGCGGTAACGATTCCGTTGACAGCCGTGATAATAAGCGCTGCGACTTTTGTTGCAGGGATTCCCGATTCGCTCCACGAAGTGCGGAATCTGATATTATCAATATTCACGGTAAATGCCGGATAGTTTTTATATGGGGCGGGAGCAAGCAAAAGAATGTCGTATGCAGAAACGGGAAAATTTGGATTTTGATTTAACTTGTATCCTAATTGATCCGACGAACTTGAACCCAAAAGGACATTAAAGGGAATCTGAACTTCTTGCCATTCTCCCTTACCGGTATATGAAGGATAGGTGTTCCAATCCTGAATCTGGTTGTAGTTATTGGGATCGGTAGATTGATCCAGTTTTACTATAAAAGGAATCGGATTTGCAGTATAATCCGATTGAGCCATGAGCGAGATTCCGACATAATTGCGCGGATCAATCGGTCTGTCTAAAAAAATCTTGATAAGTCCGCCCGTGTTATTTTGGGGAACCGAGATCGCTCCCACTTGTCCGGACACGGAAGAACCGGCGGGAGCATCCATTGGAGTAAACGTCATATCGTATGCTGATATGAATGGATATACATCGTCGAAATTAGAAATCAACAATGGATCTTGATTATCACTTCCGGCAGGAAGCGTCAGCACACGAGGGGATGAATTATAAATTGAATTGATAACCGAATTTGAATTGTATTGCTGTACCAAATTAGACCAACCCATAAAATAAGTCCACAACGGTTGTGCGTTCAATATGGCAGCAGTAGGCAATAGTGAGCACTCGCCAATGGCAATCGGTTTTCCATTTGCTTTTGATAAAATAGCATTATATTTGGCAGTGGTATAGGCTTGGGTAGCGGTTGATCCGCTATAAACATCCAGCGCCAGCACATCCCAATATTCGTTTCCAGGATCGTAACTGCCCAGAACTGATGTCAAATTGGTACTCAGATCCTGAATGTTCCATACCCAAATCAGATTGGTTAAGCCTTTGGTTTTTACCAAATAATCATGGGAGAGCTGATACAGTTTAGCTGTATTGGCGCCTTGTCCTCCCCACCAAAAAAAGCCTTGATTCATTTCGTGAAATAAACGAAGCAGTACTTCAACACCGGCATCCTGCAACTGTTTCAAATAAGGATAAATTTCATCCAAACGCGCTTTCCAGTTATTGTTGAGCGTTGTTCCATCGGTAAGCAAATCAGTCCATTGTTGAGCGGTTAATACGCTGTGAATGCAATCGTTACACGTACTGCTTCCGTCCGAAGCAGTCCATCCGCAGGTTTGCGATGTTGTCGTTGGTGGGCAAGCGTGGAACATCAGCGCAATCACTGCGCCCTGATGCCAGTGTTGCTTCGCATCGTGTACGATCAAACTGCGCCATTCGTCCAATGAACCAGTCCCGCTCGAAGCATAAAATGAAAAATCCTCTCCCCACAATGCCGGAAAATTGCCGGTAATTTGTTGCATCGGAAACCAGTAATTTCTGTCTTCTTGACCGGCAAGCGTGCTTTGTCCCTGAATGGAATACAGATAATCCAATGTTGAAGATCCGGTTGATGTTTGAGAAAAAAGCGTCGAAACAAAACCTGTTGAAAGAGCGAAGAATAAAAAAATTTTTTTCATAGAATATAAAAACAGTAAAGACGCGGTAGATGCCGCGTCTCTACATTCTTTTAATTTGTTTTTTTTAACGAACAACTACTTTCTGAGTGTTAGTTACCTTTCCGTCAGTAGCTTTTACGATGTAAACGCCTTTGACTCCGATTTGCACGCTATTCACACCTTCAGCGATTTCCTGTCCTGCAGTAGAATACACTTTCAAAGAAACCTGATTGCCATTAAATCCCGTCGCTTTAATCGCTCCGTTATCAGTTACAATGGCAAATGCAGCAACTTTTGTCAATGGAATTCCCGTATTATCATCAAAAGAGTACATAAGCATGATGTTATCAAGACTTATTGTAAAATAAGGTTGATGGTCCCATGCACCTGGATTTATTTCAATTTCATCATATTGATCTGCAGGGAAAGTCGGATCTGAAGCTAATTTCTTATCCAATGCAGGTAGGATCTCATCAGCAAAAGAAAGATTGATCGGTTCCCAATCTCCGCTTCCGGAATAGCGAACCTTGTAATCCCAATCCTGAATCTGTGCCACAGAGTTGTCCTGAGTAGTTTGTTCCAGTTTAAATATGAAAGCAGGCGTCACCCCTGCGTCCGCTTGAGCAACAAGTGAAATTCCTACAAAATCACGCGGATCAAAAGGAGAATCCAGCTGAATAATAAATCCCCCGCCTTCATTGTCGGCATTAACAGTAAAAACACCAATCGTACCGGATGCAAGAGAACCATCGGGTGCTGTTCCTTCCGTCAAAGTCATATCTCCAAACGCATACGCAGTTGGATAAGCGTTGTCAAAATCGCATACCATTACACCATTCTGTTGTGCTTTCAAAGCGACAACGCACATAAAAAGAAATAAAAAGGTAAAAATCTGTTTCATAAAAAATAATAAAATTAAATATTAAACAATAAAATTATTTATATGGAACAAAGGTAAGGGATATTCAAATGCGATTATTATGTATTTTTGTCAGATGATTGTACTTTTTTGAATAATTTTAATAATCAAACGATGTGTAAACAACAAGTGATTCCGGAGGCAAAATAAGAGATGTTCCTTTTTTCAAATCCAATGTCAAATGGGCGGCATTTGGTAAAAGCGTGTGATCGCCTTCTTTTTTGAGCGTTCCATCCGAATAAATAAACTGTTTGCAATCTTTTATATTTTGAATAGCGGCGCTTGTCAATATTACATCTTTGGGCTGTTTCGAAACATTTATCAACGCAATCATGTATTTGCCGTCTTTCCCTGAAAAGATTGATTTTACTCCATAATCTCCTGGCGCTTCGGTTTTATAGATTTTTGAACCGGCAGGCATATATTTGGTTAATAACGACCATGCATAATACCAGGGACGAACGATTTCTTCTTCCGCGCCAAAATATTCATCGCCTAAAATATTCCAAAATCCCCAAACTTTGAGTTTATCTGGAGCTTCTTTCGAATACATGGCATCGTCGAGCATCCATGCAACCGAACCTGAATAGCCAGCATTCACTGCTTGAGAAAGCGCATCCGCCATGTCTGTTCCATATATATAGTCATAAACAAACATCTGAGAATCTTGAGTGGAAGCATATTTTTTAGATTTGGCGCGTTCGATATTTTCTTTATTATAAACAGAATCCGCTTTTTCAACAAATTTTAAACCGATTTCCCCCATGATTGCCTTTTTGTCTTTCGGAACTTTATCAATATAAGCTTGAATGATTTGTGAATATTTTTCCGAATTAACCGTTATTTTCGACGGATAAGTATGAATATCATAAAGGTTTATGATATTGCCTAATTGGTATTTGCAGCTATCTATCCACCAATTTTCCTCTTTGCCCCAAATAGCAATATCCGGTCCTATAATATTTATTTTGTTATTGATTTTCAATTCTTTGAAATTTTCATAAAACTGTTCTATGGCATTTTTCCATAAAGGATAACTCCTGTTGGTTGCCGACCAGTCGCCATTCGGTTCATTGATAAGATTGTAGTATTTTATACAATTAAATCCTTTTTTATTAACAAGATAATCAACAAATTCGGCTGCATGTTTCAGATTAACGGCATTGACTTCCGTCCGATGCCTTATTACGCTTCCACCCCAATCGCCAAATACAACCGTTACCTTTTTTTGCCGGCAATAGTCGAGCAGCTTGAATAAGACCTCCATATCTTTTTCAGGAATCATCTCGTCATTCTTGAAGTAAGAAGCCGTATTAACCATCATCCGTATCAATTGCGGACGCATGAAATCGAGCCGGTCGTATAATTTCTTCCAATCGGCATCGGATATGGACATCTTCCCATTACCGTAATTCAACTGATACGGATCCCATTGGGCGCCATTTCCCAGATAATAATCATTAATAACCGTATGGTTATCTAAAGTTACAGTAATTAGTATGCTATCGGAAACGGTATCTGTTTCCGAAGCTTTGATTGACAGTGAATTGCTAAAAGAAAAAAGCGCTGCAATTACTAAAAAGCGCATATTTTTTGAAATCATTTTTTTGAAATTTTTTTATTTTTTTGTTACTTTTATTCGGATTCAAAATTACAACAAATTTTTGATAATTTTGCAAATATTAGGTCAGAAAAAATATTTTCGGATGGTATTCCGTAATTTTTTATAAAAAAATTTGGTTTTCTTTTTTTTTTTTATTTACTTTGCAGGCTAAATATATTTAACTAATTAAAATTTATTTGCCTATTGCCAAACATTACGCTTATAAACTAAAAAACAGTAGTAATGACAAATTTGAAAACGCTAAGTGACGAAGAGCTGGTAGTCGCTTATGCTCAAGGCAATAATGTAGCTTTTGATATTCTTTTGAACCGGTACGAGAATAATCTTTACTCCTATATTTATTATATCGTGAGAAATCGGGAGTTGGCGGAAGATATTTTTCAGGAAACTTTTGTCAAGGCGATTGTAACAATCAAACAGGGTCGTTATACCGAAAATGGAAAGTTTCGCGCGTGGATCAGCCGGATTGCTCACAATCTGATTATAGATAATTATCGTCAGGAGAAAAACGAACAAACCATTTCCAATGATGATTGCGAAGTTGATTTATTCAATAATTCCAAATTGTCGGAAGGTACGGTTGAAGATGAAATGATAAAAGAGCAAATTTTGAGCGACGTGAAAAAGCTGATTGATTATCTTCCTGAGAACCAAAGAGATGTGTTGATGTTGCGATACTATGACGATTTAAGTTTTAAAGAAATCGCCGACATCACGGGAGTGAGTATCAATACGGCTTTAGGACGTATGAGATATGCTATTCTTAATATGCGGCGCATGGCTGAAGAAAAAAATATGATTTTAACTGTTGATTGATTTTTTTTCCCAAGTTTACAATATTACTTCAAAACGGACGTTTATACAGGTAGAAACATAAATAAATTCTGCCTATGCAACAAAAATTTACACCTGCTGAAATTGAGAAATCATTCTCGTATGAGTCCGGCTATGAAAGGCTAATCGTTTATCCGAAAGCGCAAACGCTAAATTTTATTAAGCAGTTTGCTTATGCTTATCATGAGGAAAGAAAATTACCGGCGCCATTAGCCGTCATCATGTTAAATTAAATTATGTATGATTCTTGCGCCTTCGATATTGTCAGTCAATTTTCTGCGACTGGGAGAAATAATAGAAATTATTAACAGGAGCGAAGCCGATTGGCTGCATTTGGATATTATGGATGGGGTATTCGTTCCTAATCTGTCGTTTGGTTTTCCTGTTTTACAACATATAGTTAAAGCAGCTGCAAAACCGATGGACGCTCATCTTATGATTGTGGAGCCGCAAAAATTCATTACCAAGTTCAGGGATTTGGGCTTTCACGCTTTGACTGTTCATTACGAAGCTTGCACCCATCTGCATGGAGTAATTATGAAAATCAGGGAAGCCGGAATGAAAGCCGGAGTCGCTCTCAATCCGCATACTCCGGTGGAGCTTTTGACCGATATTATTGACGATTTGGATATGGTATTGATTATGTCGGTGAATCCGGGTTTTGGCGGACAAAAGTTTATCCCGCATGCTATTGATAAAGTCAGCCGGCTGAAAGCGATGATTGATCAAAGAAAACTGCCTACGCTGATTGAAGTTGATGGCGGAATTAATCTTGAAACCGGAAAGTGGATGACAGATGCCGGAGCCAACGTTTTAGTAGCCGGAAATTCAATATTTGAAACAGAAAATCCGGAAGAAATGATTCGGGAAATGAAATATGTGTTGTCATCCCGCGCTTGACGCGGGATCTCTCCATAAAAAAGGGGATTGCGGGTCAAGCCCGCAATGACAAGTTTTCAACAGACTCACTCCCCTTTCCCCCTTTAGGGGGTTGGGTGGTAAAAATATAATTTTTCTAATGTTTCGCATCTCATAAAATTAAGAAAATAATTTTTTTAGTAAAATCTGAAGGATTTAACATGAGTAACCCCCAATGAAGCGAAGCGATTGGGGGTAAAAGCAAATAAGCACCTTTCCCTCAACCCCGTTTTAGGGGTTGAATATTTTTTGATGATTAATCTTTTTTGTTTTCAAAAAATTGCATTATCTTTGCAAGCGTAATCAAAACTTTTATTGCTATGTCGTACACAAAAATTTTTTATCACATCGTTTTACGAACCAAACGGAGTGAAGCGTCAATTTCTCAAGACAATGTTTCTTCCTTGTATAAATACATTTGGGGAATAATCAAAAACAAAAACGGTAAATTATACCGTATCAATGGAATGGAAGATCATATTCATATTTTATCGGATTTGCATCCTTCTGTTTCATTAGCTGATTATGTTAAAAGTATCAAAGTCGCAACTTCTTTGTGGCTGAAACAATCCGGCAATTTTCCTTTGTTTCATGGATGGAGCGAAGGCTATGGCGCTTTTACTTGTTTATATAAGGAAAAAGACAGGCTCATTTTTTACATCAAAAACCAACAAGCGCATCATAGAAATGAAAATACAGAGAATGAATGGAAACGATTGTTGAAAGAAAATGGATTAGATGATAATTCAACCCCTAAAACGGGGTTGAGGGAAGAGGAGTTATAGCTGCCTTCTGCCCCCAATCGCTTCGCTTCATTGGGGGGTTACTCATAATTTAATCCTTCGGATTTCAGTTTGTATCTTATTAGTCAATGAATTAAAAGACGGTGCGAAACATTAGTGATTTTTTATGATCAAAACCTTACGACAAGCCGTTTTCTTGCGGCTGATTTTGTTTTTTGCGTCAGGAATACTTATTCAAACACAAAAGAATTTTTTTCCTTATTGGATATTTATTGCCGGTTTTTCTTTGCTGATTCTATCTCTCGCTCTAATTCCAAAAATAACAGCGTCTTACCGTTGGCGATGGCTGTTTGGCGCAAGTTTATCTCTCTTTTGCATTTCTTCGGGAGGTCTTATAACATATTCTAAATGGCAGCAATCGGGATGGATAGAAGGAGCGGAAATGCAAAACTATCGCGTGAAACTGATTGACGATCCGGAAAGAAAACCTCAAACATGGATGTGCAAAGTAACGACAGGCGATAAAACGGTTCTCATTTATATTCCGGTTGATAGCGTGTCGTCTTCATTAAAGCCTTCGGATTGGCTCGCAATCAAAGCGCGTTTTGAAAAAACCGATCAGATGAATCTCAGGAAACAGGGCGTTTCTGCGCGGGCTTATGTTGCTAAAAATAATTGGGCAAAATTGGAAGATCCGCCTCCACAAAAGTTCAGCTTGCGTCTTTATTCATTGAAATGCAGGCGAACAGTGTTAAACCAATTAAGAAAAATGTTGCCTGACGAACAGTCATATATAATTGCAACTGCAATTTCATTCGGTTATGTTAAAGAAATGGACAAAGATACCCGACAGATTTTTACTGCCGCCGGATGCGCTCATATATTAGCTATCAGCGGATTACATTTTGCTATTATTTACGGCGCTCTTAATTCTTTATTTTCTTTCATCGGCAACAAACGGCGGGGACGAATCGTTAAGCAACTGATTATTTTACCTGTGCTGTGGACTTTTGCTTTTTTTACAGGCATGCATCCTTCAGTCATCCGCGCTGTGATTATGATTACGATATGGGGAATCGGGAATGCTTTCTTTTTCAGGGCATTAACAATCAATACATTGGGCTTTGCCGCATTCTTTATACTCCTGTATAATCCGTTGAATTTGTTTGACATAGGATTTCAATTAAGTTTTTCGGCAGTGTTCGCTATTTTATTTATAAATCCTTATTTAATATCCTTTTATCATTCGCGCAATCCGATGATTAATTATATTTGGGAATTATCCTGCACCTCTACCTCAGCGCAATTAGGAACAGCTCCTTTGAGTATTTATTATTTTCATCAATTTCCGCTCCTTTATTTGATTTCCAATCTGTTTGCCATTCCTCTTGTCGGAATATTTCTGTTCTTGATGCCGTTGTCTTTAGCTGTCAGTTTCCTGTGTGGAAATCACCCTGCATTGCTGTTCCCGCTACAGAAATTGTTGCAAATTTTTATCAACGGATTAAATATTTTAGCGGAAATCCCCAATGGAGTCGTCTCCGATCTGCAATTAACCGTAAAAGACGCACTGAATTTAACTTTAGGAATTATTTTTTCCTGTTTATTCTTAATAAAAAGGCGTGTGATTTATCTCTGTTTAATAATTATTGTTGTTGCATTGCAAGTATTTTCTTACCTTTGTCCCTTCTAATTTAAATACGCAAATATGCTAAATAAAATTATTTCCGAACAAAGTATTCAAAAAGCAAAAAAACTGATTGATAAATATGATAAGATCATCATTGTTACTCATACATCGCCTGATGGCGACGCTTTAGGTTCTTCGTTGGCTCTTTATCATTTTTTGATGGAGTATGGAAAACAGGTGAACATAGTTGTTCCAAACGAGTTTCCTGAATTTCTGCAATGGTTGCCAGGAACCGACCAAATAATAATCGCCGAGAAATATCCTTCCCTTGCAGCCGAAGCGCTTGATGCTGCGGAATTAATATTTTTTCTCGATTTTAATGCTTTGAAGAGGATAGAACAGTTAGAACCGTTGGTGAGAAAATCTTCCGCGCACAAGATACTTATTGATCATCACCTTGATCCTGAAGATTTTTGTGAAATTACGATTTCTCATCCCGATATATGTTCTACCGGCGAACTGATTTTCAGGTTTATTTGCCGCATGGGATTATTTGATTTTATAGATCAACCCTGCGCCGAATGTATTTATACAGGGATGATGACGGATACCGGCGGTTTTACCTACAATTCCAACAGTCCGGCAATTTATTATGTTATAAGCGAATTACTGAATAAAGGAATAGACAAGGATGCCATCCATTCACGGATTTACTGTAATTACAGCGAACGCAAAATTCGGATGCAAGGTTTCGTTTTGTATAATAAGATGAAAATATTACGTGAATACAAGACTTCGTTAATCACTTTAACTTACGACGAACATCAACGATTCCGGTCTCAAAAAGGCGACACTGAAGGATTTGTCAATATTCCGCTGTCTATCAAAAATGTTGTGTTTTCTGCATTCATCCGCGAAGAAAAAGAAGTTGTCAGGATTTCATTTCGTTCGAAAAGAAATTTTCCAACAAATCAGTTTGCTCGGGAAGTTTTCGGAGGCGGCGGTCATTTGAATGCTTCGGGCGGCGAATTTTATGGAAAACTGAGCGATGCCGTGAGGGTGTTTGAAGAAGCTTTGCCGCGATATAAGCATTTATTGATATAAATTAACGATTTATAATATAAGAGAAGATTTAATAAAAAATATTTCGATTACCTTTGCAACAAAATTTCAAATTGAAAGATAAATGAAAAAAAGGATATTAAGTATTGTTTCGGTAGTAATAATTTTCGGGACATTGTTTTCTTGCAGTCAGGGGAAAAGTTTACAGGAACTTTTGCAGGAAGAAAAAAAAGCCATTGACCAGTTTATTGATATGAACGGTCTGACAATATTAAAAGATTATCCTAAAAATGGCGTTTTCGGAACAAATGAATATTATAGAACCACTGACGGACTGTTCTTTCAGGTGGTTGATTCGGGAAATGGGAAAAGAGTACAATTAGCCAATGATGTTTCTATCCGTTATGAATATTGCCAATCCATTAAAGATGTTGCAGCGGGAGATACGACAAAATATTATTACCCGTATCATCCGGTATATTATTCTTCGTCTCCCTATCAGCCAATGTCTTTTGTGTATGGGATTTCGGCGACCTATTCATCAACCGCTACTCCCGTATGTCAAGCTTGGGTAATTCCCCTGTCATACGTTGGCGAAGAAGCTGTTTTGAACTTAATAATTCCCTCTGCGCTTGGTTCGTATTACGATATGAATACGGACATTAGACCTGTTTTTTATAAAAATTTGAAATATACTCGTTTTAACTGATAGTTATGTCGTTAATCAAATCCATATCAGGCATTCGAGGAACAATAGGAGGGAAATCGGGAGAAGGCTTGTCGCCGGTTGATATTGTAAAATTCACAGCGGCTTACGCTACTTTTATCCGCTCAAAAAATCAGAATGCCCGAACAATTGTAGTAGGACGCGACGCGCGTATTTCCGGCGAAATGGTACGCGAACTTGTTATCGGAACATTAATCGGAATGGGATTTGACGTTACCGACATCGGATTGGCAACAACCCCGACTACCGAATTGGCAGTTACAGTGGAAAAAGCCGCCGGCGGAATTATTCTGACGGCTTCGCATAATCCTAAACAGTGGAATGCCTTGAAGTTATTGAATGAAAAAGGCGAATTTTTGAATGCCGCCGAAGGAAACGAAATATTGAAAATTGCAGAAGAAGAATCTTTTGTTTTTGCCGGTGTGGAAGATTTGGGAAAGATACGAACAGATGATTCCTACACGCAAAAACATATCAATCACGTTTTGTCTTTGAAATTAGTTGATGTTGAGGCTATCCGAAAAGCCGGATTTACAGTCGCTTTCGATGCCGTCAATTCGGTGGGAGGAATTGTTCTTCCCGAATTGCTCAAAGCCTTGGGCGTCAAAAAGATTATAGAATTGAATGCAGAACCAACAGGAATTTTCGCACATAATCCCGAACCGCTTCCCGAACATTTGACAGAAATTGCCGAAGTGGTGAAAAAAGAAAAAGCTGATGTCGGTTTTGTTGTAGATCCGGATGTGGATCGTTTGGCAATTATCACCGAAAAAGGCGAAATGTTTGGGGAAGAATATACTTTGGTTTCCGTTGCCGATTATGTTTTACAGCACACGCCCGGCAATACGGTTTCCAATCTAAGCTCGACTCGCGCGTTACGCGATGTAACCGAAAAATACGGAAAGACTTATACAGCTTCGGCTGTAGGCGAAGTGAATGTTGTTGCTCAAATGAAAGCGACGAATGCCGTCATTGGAGGCGAAGGAAATGGCGGAGTTATCTATCCCGAATCGCATTACGGACGCGACGCTTTGGTCGGAATCGGCTTGTTTTTAACGCAGTTGGCAAAATCCGGTAAAACAACGAGTGAACTCCGCGCTCAATATCCCAATTATTTCATGGCAAAACACCGCATGGAACTGACTCCGGATACCGATATTGACGGATTGTTGCAGGCAATCAAAACAAAATATTCCGGTTATCCGTTAAATGATATAGATGGAATAAAAATTGATTTTCCTGATAAATGGGTTCATTTCCGGCGATCCAATACCGAGCCTATCATTCGGATTTATGCAGAAGCGCCGGCAAAAGAGGAGGCGGAAGAACTGGTTAAGTTATGTCATTGCGGGCTTGACCCGCAATCTCATGATAATTAGGAATATCATTTATATGTGAAATAGACGAAACAAAAAAATAAAAAATATGAAAAAGCAGGCTGAAGAGTGGATAGCGTCAGCAGATAAAGATTTATCTGCAGCAGAAATAATTATCAAGGAAAATTGTTCTTTGACAAATATAGTGGCATTTCATTGTCAGCAGGCTATTGAAAAATATTTAAAAGCATTTTTGATTGAAAACGATATTCTATTAATACGGACGCACGACTTGGTCAAATTAAACGGAATGATAAAAGAAGTAAAAGATTTGGGCATTGACGAGGAAGAGCTTGTTGTAATGAATGGAATTCATATTGATTCAATGAATCCGGACGAATTAGGCTTAATGCACGATGGCACGCTAAGCGAGAATCAGGCAAAAGAATTTATCGAATTTGCAAAAGAGGTTAAAGCAATGATTGTTTAATAAAAAATAAAAATAAAATGGTAAGTTATAAAGAATTAGGTTTAGTAAACTCGCGTGAAATTTTCAAAAAAGCATTCGAGGGAAAATATGCGATTCCTGCGTTTAATTTCAACAACATGGAACAAATGCAGGCGATTGTTCAGGCTTGCGTGGAAGAAAGTTCGCCTGTTATTTTGCAGGTTTCGAGCGGCGCCCGTAAATACGCCAATCAAACAATATTGCGTTACATTGCGCAGGGCGCGGTAGAATATGCAAAAGAACTTGGAAAAAATATCCCGATTGTTCTTCATTTGGATCACGGCGATACGCTGGAATTATGCAAAAGCTGCATTGAATACGGTTTTTCGTCGGTAATGATTGACGGTTCGCATCATTCGTATGAAAAAAACATAGAATTGACTCGCAGCGTAGTGGAATATGCTCACAAATATGACGTTACGGTTGAAGGCGAATTAGGCGTTTTAGCCGGTATCGAAGACGATGTTCAGGCAGAACACCATACTTATACTCAGCCTGAAGAAGTTGAAGACTTTGTATCCAAAACAGGCGTTGATTCGCTGGCAATTTCTATCGGCACTTCCCACGGTGCAAATAAATTCAAGCCGGAACAGTGTACGCGCAATGCCGACGGCGTTTTAATTCCGCCTCCCTTGCGTTTCGATATTCTGGAAGAAGTAGAAAAACGGATTCCGGGATTCCCGATCGTATTG
>Ga0123357_10004632_pt1 | contig 16223 bp, 13 predicted proteins | sample TergutEmb28metaG_FD_89873 | JGI IMG/M metagenome (GOLD analysis project Ga0123357, IMG submission 89873) | Embiratermes neotenicus P4 segment gut microbial communities from Petit-Saut dam, French Guiana - Emb289 P4 | ecosystem: Host-associated > Arthropoda: Insects > Digestive system > Gut ... | reverse complement strand
CTTTTCTTAGGGCGCGGCATTGGCGTGCCCGTGGCGATGGAGGGCGCGCTCAAACTCAAGGAGATCAGCTATATTCACGCCGAGGCCTACCCAGCCGGCGAGATGAAGCACGGGCCCATCGCGCTGATCACCGACCAGGTGCCCGTTGTTGCGGTTGCGGTGCAAAGCGCGACGCACGACAAGGTCATCAGCAATGTGCAGGAGACCTGCGCGCGCGGCGCAAAGGTCCTGCTGCTGGGCACGCAAGGCGACGACGCTCTGGCTGCTCTGGCCGATCACGTGATCCTGGTGCCTGTCGTATCAGAGCTGCTGTCACCGATCGTGGCCGTAGCGCCTCTGCAGCTTTTGGCCTACCACGTGACGAAGCGCCACAACTACAACCCCGACATGCCTCGCAACCTGGCAAAGTCAGTCACGGTAGAGTAGCTCCGGCCAGGAGCCAGACGTAGGGCGCGACCCCCTGGTGCATAATAGAGACAAGACGTAGGGCGCGACCCCCTGGGCGCGCCGCTATTCGGAGTAGCAATGAGTAAGAAAGTGGGAGCACAAAAACATGGTCGTTGGCCTGGGAGTTGACATCGTCGAGATCGAACGGATGCGCACGGCTCTTGAGCGTCGGCCGCGCATGAAAGAGCGCCTCTTCTCTGAGGAGGAACGCTGGTACTGCGAGCACAAGACCCGCCCCGAGATCCACTACGCGCTGCGCTTCGCCGCGAAGGAGGCGGTGCTTAAAGCGCTGGGGAGCGGCTTTTCTGGCATGCGCTTTCGTGACGTTGAGGTTGCTCGAGACGCGAAGGGTCGTCCGTATCCCATTCTGCGCGGCGCCGCAGAAGCGCGCGCGGCAGAGCTCGGCGTTACCGAGGCGCACCTCTCCCTTTCGTTTACACACACGACCGCCGTGGCAAGCGCGGTTGCCCTGACGCCTGAGGCGCGTCCCGCTCCGCCCGATGTCGACGACCAGCGCGAAGAGTTGGCGCGTCGCTTCAAGGAGGCGCGTGACCTTGTATAAACTTTTGACGACCGCGCAGGTCCGCGATCTTGAAGAGCGCGTGATCAGCGAACAAGGCGTCACGTCAAAACGCCTGATGCTTGACGCGGGCAGCGCGGTCGCGGACTTCATCATTGGCAACGACTATCAGACGCCCATCGCGGTGATCTGCGGTCCGGGCAACAACGGCGGGGACGGCTGGGTGGCTGCGCGCATCCTGCACAGCCAGGGACGCAAAGTCACGGTCTATACGACCCGCCACCCCAACAGCGCTCAGGGCCTGCTGGCAGAGATCATCTATGAGGCGACGAGTGTCGGTGTGCACTGGGAGTACTGGGATGTGAGCCCCGGGCCAGAGGTGTTCAATACCTACGGGGTGCTCGTCGACGCGATCCTGGGTCTGGGTTGTCATATACCGCTGGGCAGCGAGCCGGGCGAGCTGGGCTACTGGTGCCGGATGATGAACCGCTCGCACACCCCGGTCGTTGCCGTTGACACGCCCAGCGGGGTCGTGGGGGATGCGGGCGACTGCGACGAGGACGCGGTCCTTGCGGAGGCCACGGTCACGATGCTTGCGGCAAAGCTGGGCCTGGCGCTGGCGCCTGCGTCACGCCACACCGGCGACGTCATCGTCGCCGACCTGGGCTGCGCGCGCGAGCTGCTTGATGGCTACCCAGACACACCGGTCGTCTATGTTGATCAGGAGTACGCGCTCCAACTGCCGCTGCCGGCCTTTGACGCGAACAAATACACCCGCGGCAAGACCCTGGTCATCGCGGGTAGCCGAGCCTACCCGGGCGCGGCGGTCATGGCAACTCTTGCCGCTTGTCGCTGCGGCGCCGGCTACGTGCAGCTGGCAACGCCTGCCAGCGTGGCGTCCGTGGCGCGGGGCCATCTGCTGACCGCCCCGGTAGTTGAGCTGCCGGAGACCCGCGCCGGGCTCATTGCCCCCCGGGCGCTCCCCCTGTTACTGGAGCTGGCCTCAGAGGCCGACAGTATACTGATCGGTCCTGGTCTGGGGCGCGATATGCGGCTGAGCGAATTGGTACGCCAGGTGGTACTCGATAGTCGCATCGAGACTTTGAGCGTGCCGATCGTGGTCGACGCCGACGCGCTCTACGCCTTTGCGGGCCATCCGGAACTTCTGCAGGCCGCGCAGGGGCGTCCGATCATTCTGACCCCCCACAGCGGTGAGGCTGCTCGTTTGCTGGGGCGCAGCCTGCGCCCGGCGGAGGTCATGAGCCAGGCGGTCGGTCTGGCTGGCGAGCTTGCGGGACCGCAGGTTACGTGTGTGTTGAAGGGTCCGTCTACGGTCATCGCAGGCGACCAGACGCCGATCATTGACAGCCAGGGGCCGCCGACGCTTGCCACGGCCGGTACCGGCGACGTATTGGCTGGGATGATCGCGGCGCTGGCCGCGCAGGGGCTCGAGCCCCGTACGGCGGCAGCGTTAGCCGTGCGACTCCAGGCGCACAGCGCCGTGCTTGCGACCGAGGACCTGACGCCGCTTTCTGTGACCGCGCTTGACGTGATCGAGAACATCCCCGACGCCGCCCGCATCCTGATGCAGAGCCTGCAACAGAACTATGAATAGCTACGCGCGTCGAGCCGCCCCCCTCTTTGTCATTGCAGGGAGGCTATCCCCCTCCGTCACTGCAGGGGGGCTACTCTCCTCTTTGTCACTGCAGGGAAACTACCCCTCCCTCCGTCACTGCAAGCAAGCCACCCCCCTCTTTGTCATTGCGAGCCGCAAAAGGCGGCGTGGCAATCCAGAAGATACGAGAAGGAAGGACCATTATGACCGCACATCGTGACGCCTGGGTCGAGATCGACCTTGCTGCCCTGCAAGCCAACGTGCGCCTGTTCTGCGACTTGATCGGTCCGCGCACGCAATTCATGGCCGTGGTCAAAGCCGACGCCTACGGGCACGGCGCCGTGCGCTGCGCGCGCGCGGCATTGGCGGCAGGCGCAACCTGGCTGGGCGTTGCCACCGCCGACGAGGCGCTCCAGCTGCGCGCGTCGGGCATTGACGCGCCAGTCCTGATCTTTGCGGAGGTCCCCGAGACCGCCCTGGCGGAGCTCATCGTAGCGGACGTTGATCTCTGCGCCAGCAGCCCGCGCTTCCTGCAGGCCGCCTCGCAGGTCGCGACGCGTTTGGAGCGGACCGCGCGCTTCCACCTGAAGGTTGATACCGGCATGCATCGCATCGGTGTCGCGCCGGAGGAGGCCCCGCGCGTGCTGGTTGACGCCGCCGAGCTCCCCGGCCTGGAACTGGCCGGCGTCTTCACGCACTTTGCCACGGCCGACGTCGAAGACGACTGGGACGCGGGCATCCAGCTGCGCCGCTTCAACGCCACGCTTGATGCCATTCGTGGCGTAGGGATCCACATCCCGCTGGTCCACGCGGCAAACTCTGCCGCCACGGTGCTGATCCCGGAGGCGCGCTTCGATATGGTGCGCGTGGGCATCTCGCTCTACGGTCTGTACGCGAGCAAGGATACGCCGCGCCACATCAAGCTGCATCCGGTCATGAGTGTCAAGGCGAACGCCACGCTGGTCAAGACCATCGCGACGGGCGAGGGCGTCAGCTATGGCCTGATCTATCACGCTTACAAGCCCGTGCGCATCGCAACTTTGCCCTTGGGCTACGCCGACGGCATGCCCCGGCGGCTTTCTGGCAAGATGGATTTTCTTTTGGAGCGCGACGGGCGTCGCGTGCCCCAGGTAGGACGCGTCTGCATGGACCAGATGATGGCAGAGATCCCCGATAATGAAGACGTCGCGAAAGGCGACACCTTCATCGTTATTGGTAAGGCGATCGTAGCGGCGACCGACCTGCGCCCCGCCCGCACAGAGGAGATCACCGTCGAACAATACGCGAAGGCGGCCGACTCCATCGAACACGAGATAACGATCGGTTTTGGCAACCGTCTGGAAAAGGTTTACCTGAACTGAGCCTCAGCGCCTTCCAAAGAGCAAGCGAGCCCGGCAACGTATATCCCCCTCTTGTCATTGTGAGCCGCCATGAGGCGGCGCGGCAATCCAGAATCACCTTGCGTTTGCTAATGTGAATCGATGCTGGATCCCAAGATAGAGGTCCGCTATACCTCCGAGCTGGGGTTTTGTGGGTTTCGTGTTACGGAGGTAACTATATGTAGAAAAGGTGTGATAACTTTGCGATTCTGCCCCTGAGCTGCGACCCTTCTTTCTCAAAGAGGAAAATAAGTAGCAGAAAATTTCGTCTGAGAAACGAGGACAGCAACATCATGGCAAAAAAAGCAGATAAGAATATTCAGCCACAGGGGATGACGTTTGGCGTGCAGTCGGATGTTATGGTGGGTCCCGCGCAGGGCGTGCCAGATTCGCCTATGGTTGCGCCGACGCAGGAAAGCAAGCCTAAGAGTCGCAAAGGACTTGTCCTGGGCATTGTCATTGGCGTTGTAGTGGTCCTGGCCTTTGTTATTGTGTTCGTGATGATCCGCAGAGCGAATAACAGCGCGGCGTCAACGTACGAGACCGCGCAGGTCACCCGGGGCTCGATCGAAAAGATCATCTCGGGTTCCGGGCAATTGCAGGCTTCGACGACTTCTGAGGTCGGCGCCCAGGTCTCGGGTACGGTGACGGATCTGAGCGTGAAGTTAGGCAGCACGGTTACCACGGGCACGGTGCTCTTTACGGTTGACGATGACGGCGCGCTGGCCGATGCGGTCACCAGCGCCTCCGATCAACTGGAGAGCGCGCAGCTTTCTTTAACTTCCGCGCAGCAGTCGCTGAAGTCCGCGCAGGCGACCCAGGTAACGACCGCGCAAGGCTTGCTTGATGCCGCAAAGGCTCAGACAGACACCAGCACAGATAACAGTACGGGCGACGCGCTCTCCGGCACAGGCGGCGCCGGATCTTCCTCCACAAAAGGCGGCGGATCAAACTCCAATTCTACGATCAGCTCGACGCTGACTCCCGCGCAGGCCCAGACGCAGGCCGATCAGGCCAACGCGCAGCGCGCGGCGCAGATCGCCTCTGCGCAGGCGCAGGTCAAGCAGGCGCAGTCCTCGGTGCGCTCCGCTCAGTCATCGTATAACGCGGCCGTTAAGGCAGAAGGCGAGACAAATGTCACCGCTCCGTCTTCTGGCGTGGTCACCGCGCTTAACGTTGCCAACGGCGACACGGTCTCTGGCACATCGAGCTCCTCGAACAATAACAGTAGCAATAACAACAGCAACTACTCGAACAACAACTCATCGTTGCTCTCAAGTCTGACGGGCAACAACAATAACAGCAGCAATAATAATTCTTCGAGCTCCTCTTCTGCCGTCGAGATCAGCGACTATACGACGGCAATGACGGCCGACCTTGACGTCAGCGAGTCCAACATCTCCTCGGTCCAGACGGGACAGAGCGTGGGCTTGACGTTCACGGCGTTTCCCAGCATCAACGCAACAGGCGTGGTGACCCAGATCGCTCCGACCGGTACCAGCTCGGGCAGCCTGGTCGACTTCACGGTTCAGGTCACGCTGACCGCGCCCGACTCGCAGCTGCGCCCCGGCATGAGCGTGACGGCAGAGGTTATCACGGCCTCGGTCCAAAACGTCCTCATGGTACCCAATACCGCCATTACCGAAGACTCGAACGGGCAGGACAGCGTGCGAGTTGCGGTAGGCGGCGACACGACCAACCTCAAGACCGTCAACGTGACGGTAGGTATCGCAAACGACAGCTATACCGAGATCAAATCAGGCCTCTCTGAAGGCGACGTGGTGATCTCTGGTACCACGACGGCCTCTTCTACCGGCTCGTCAAATAGCGGCGGTCTGTTTGGCGGCATGGGTGGCGGCGGAGGCGGCACCTATCGTATGGCAAACGGCGGCGGAGGCGGCGGAACCTACCGCAACTACAACGGAGGCGGCGGCCAGAGCTTCCAAAATCCTCAGCGTATGACAGGCGGCAACTAATGGCGGTTGCAGTTGACCTTCAACAGGTCTCGAAAGTCTACTCGACGGCAGCCGGCGACCTGCTGGCGCTTAACCGGGTGACGCTGACGATCAACGAAGGCGAATTCATCTCGATCATGGGACCCTCCGGCTCGGGCAAGTCGACGCTCATGAATATCATTGGGCTGCTTGATCGTCCGACCTCCGGATGCTACCGCTTGGCGGGCCAGGACACCTCAGAGCTCAGCGAGCGCGATCTCTCCTCCTTCCGGGCGCGTTCCATTGGCTTTGTGATTCAGTCCTTCAATTTGCTGCCCCGCACCAGCGTGCTGAAAAATGTGGTCCTGCCCCTGGAATACACGGGAGTGCCCCGCGCGCAACGGCGCAGGCGGGCAGAAGACGCGCTTGCCGCGGCGGGGCTTGATCCGAGCATCTACGCGCATCATAAAAGCAATGAGATCTCTGGCGGGCAGATGCAGCGTGTCGCCATCGCGCGCGCGTTGGTCAATAATCCTGCCATCCTTCTGGCTGACGAACCAACGGGCAACCTTGACTCGAAGACGGGCGAGGCCGTCCTGCGCATGTTCCAGGAGCTCAATAACGCGGGACATACGATCATCCTGATCACCCATGACCCCAACATCGCGCGCCACGCCACGCGCTCGGTGCGCATTCTTGACGGGCAGTGCTACGAGGGGGATCCGGTTGAGCCCGCTGCTGCGGCGGAGGTGGCTGCGGAGCCAGCGGGAGAGCCGGCTGTGGAGCTGGTGGGAGAGCCGGCAGAAGTGGTTGCAGAGGAGGTGGACGCATGAATCTCTTCGACATCCTCTCAGAGACTTTCCGCTCGCTTGCCGCCAATAAGGGCCGTACGGCGCTGACGATCCTGGGTATTGTGGTTGGCATTGGCTCGGTCGTTGCGCTGATCAGCGTAGGCCAGGGCACGAAGTCCAGCATTCAGGGGCAGATCACAAGCGCCGGCACCAACATCATGCAGATCACCAACACGACCGGTACCGGACTTACTGACGCCGACGCGGCGGCGCTGCGCGACCTGCCGGGCGTGTCAACGGTCAGTACCATTCGCTCGACCTCCGAGGCCATTGTGGCAAATAATACCAGTACAAATTCGTCGTTTCAGGGCATCGACGCCAACTTCCTGAAGACCTCAAGTCATGACGTCACGCATGGCAGCTTCATTACGCCCTATCAGATCAAGATCAAGGCGCACTGCGTGGTGCTCTCGTCGACGGCGGTCCAAAGCCTCTGGGGCGACGAAAACTTTAACGCGGTGGGCCAGGGCGTTCAGATTAACGGGCAAAACTACGTGGTCACGGGCGTCATGAGCTCAAGCAGCGGCGGTATCTCGGCCGCGATGGCGGGCAACGCCTGCTATATTCCGCTGACTACCATGACCGCCGAGCTGACCGGCCCGACCTCTTATACCTTTATTCTGTCGACGTCGACCATGCAGGATCAGACGGCGGTTACGAATCTGGCGACCTCACTTCTGAAGTCGCGCCACGGACTGAAGCAGTCTGATGACCCGGACTTCAACGTGACCAGCATGTCCTCGCTGCTGGATCTGACCAACAGCATCATGAGCATCCTGACGACCCTGCTTGCGGCCATCGCTTCGATCTCTCTGGTGGTCGGCGGCATTGGGATCATGAACATGATGCTGACCAGCGTGACCGAGCGCATCCGTGAGATCGGTCTGCGCAAGGCCATCGGTGCGACGCCGGGCAATATCACCCTGCAGTTCCTGGTAGAGTCGATCGTGCTGACCGCAATGGGTGGCGTGGTCGGCGTGCTGGTAGGCTGGCTGATAGCGGTCATCGTCAACGCAACGGGTACCTTAAGCGCGCAGGTGACGTTTTCTGCCGTGCTGCTTGCGGTGGGAGTCTGTATGCTCATCGGCATCGTCTTCGGCTTCTATCCGGCCCGGCGCGCCGCGCGTCTCGACCCGATCGAGGCCCTCCGGTATCAATAAGCCGTTACCGTTAAAGCAGGATAGTTATGTAACTTTTGCACAATAATGCTGCATAAGGTATAGTGGGAAATCCAATTCTAAGGGGGCAGTTATTGCTCTGCCCCGGTAAGTTTCACGTTCTAGGAGGTTCTTATGGGTGCTCCACGTTTTGAAGGTAAGACGGTTCTTGTCACTGGCGCCGGATCCGGCATCGGGAAGGCGACGGCTACGCGTCTGTTAAGCGAAGGCGCACGCGTTGTCGCAGCCGACATCAGCGAGAAACGCCTGACCGATCTTGAGGCCGCGCATCTGGGCGAGCCCCTGGTCATCGTAGCGGGCGATATCGCCGCCGACGAGACGGTCGAGGCGCTGGTTGCCGCCTGTGAGGGCAAGCTTGACGGTCTGGCAAATGTTGCGGGCATCATGGACAACTTCCTTCCGCCCCACGAGGTCGATGACGCTACCTGGGATCGCGTGATGGCAGTCAACCTCAAGGGCCCGATGCGTCTGACGCGCGCGCTGCTTCCGCTGCTGCGCGCCTCCAAGGGCAGCATCGCCAACGTAGCGAGCGAGGCCGGGCTAAAGGCTTCGTCTGCCGGCGTTGCCTATACCTGCAGCAAGCATGCCATGATCGGCTTTACGCGCAGCCTGGCGTTCTACTATGGTCTTGAAGGCCTGCGCTCTAACGCGGTCTGCCCGGGAGCGGTAGCCACCAATATCGAAGTCGATATGACGTGTTCGCCCTTTGCCATGAAGCGAGTCGGGCCGGTTATGGCGGCAACAGCGCCTCCAACGGCCGAGCCAGAAGCTATCGCGTCAGCCCTCTGCTGGCTGCTCTCTGATGACAGCCTTAACGTCAATGGCGCCATCATGCCCAGCGACGGAGGCTGGTGCGTCTACTAAGTTACGACTTTTTGCATAAGTTATCCCGAGCGCCCCTCAAGGTTGAAGTTCCATTGAGGGGCGCTCTTCCTGTTGCCTTTAAGGAAAAGTTTGCGAGCCAGCATGGTCTTGCTTAATTACTAGCAGAAAATCTGAGTGCCTTGCACTAAGATATATGTATGATTTGTGATGTTTCCCGGCGGGGCTCTTGCGTCAGGTTGCAACTCTTTCTAGAATGAAAATACAGGGCGCTCCTCGGGGCGCTCGTTTTCGGAAATCTATTGGTTGCGCTCAAAGAGGTACGTCCGACGCAACTAACCGTTCAACTGTTTACTTAAAGGAGGCAGAAACGATGAAACTTAAGCCACTGGGCGATCGCGTTATCGTTAAACAGGCAGAGGCGGAAACTCAGACGAAGTCCGGCCTGCTCTTGCCCGACACGGGCCAGGAGAAGCCGCAGAAAGGCACGGTGCTCGAGGTTGGCGACGGTGCGCTCAACGACAAGGGCGAGCGTGTGCCGGTCAGCGTCAAGAAAGACGACGTGGTTATCTACAGCAAGTATGGTGGAACTGAGGTCAAGCTGGACGGCGAGGAGTACGTCATCCTGCGTGAGTCCGACATCTACGCCGTAGTGACCGATTAACGCGGCCCCCTTATTATTTTTGGAAAGGAAGACACACTATGTCAAAAGATATTAAGTTCAACGAGGAAGCGCGCCACGGTCTTGCCGCAGGCGTTGCCAAGCTCTCTGACGCGGTCAAGGTGACGCTTGGCCCCAAGGGTCGCTACGTTGTTCTGGAGAAGAAATTTGGCGCGCCGACCATCACCAATGACGGTGTGACGATCGCTCGCGAGATCGACCTGGAAGACGCGGTCGAGAACATGGGCGCGCAGCTGGTCAAGGAAGTTGCCGTTAAGACCAACGATGTGGCTGGCGACGGCACCACGACCGCGACCCTGCTGGCCGAGGTCATCGCTAACGAGGGCCTGCGCAACGTGACCGCCGGCGCTAATCCGCTGGCGCTGCGCCGCGGCATCGAGGCCGGCGTCGACGCGGTCGTCGAGGCGATCCGCGCCAACAGCAAACCGGTTGGCGGCAAGGACGACATCGCTCACGTGGGCACGATCTCTGCTGGCGACGAGACCATCGGCACCAAGATCGCCGAGGCCATGGATGTCGTGGGCAAAGACGGCGTCATCACCGTCGAGGAGTCCCAGACCTTTGGCATCGACATCGACACGGTCGAGGGCATGCAGTTTGACAAGGGCTATCTGTCGCACTACATGGTGACCGACCAGGATCGTATGGAAGCCGTTTTGAACGACCCCCTGATTTTGATCGTCAACCAGAAGATCAGCAACATCCAGACCATCCTGCCGCTGCTTGAGAAAGTCATGCAGGCGGGCAAGGGTCTGCTCATCATCGCAGAGGACATCGAAGGCGAGGCGCTTGCTACGCTCATCTTGAACAAGCTGCGCGGCACCTTTAACTGCGTGGCCGTCAAGGCGCCAGGCTTCGGCGATCGCCGCAAGTCCCAACTTGAGGACATCGCGGTCGTCACGGGCGGCCAGGTCATCCTTGAGGAGCTGGGTCTGTCCCTCGAGAACGCCGAGCTCTCCATGCTGGGTACCGCTAAGACCGTCAAGGTGACCAAGGATTCGACGACCATCATCGATGGCGGCGGCAAGAAGGCCGACATCGACGGGCGCGTCAAGATCATCAAGGCAGAGATCGAGAACAGCGACAGTGACTTTGATCGCGAGAAGCTGCAGGAGCGTCTGGCCAAACTGGCTGGCGGAGTAGCCGTCATCAAGGTCGGCGCGGCAACTGAAGTCGAGCTCAAAGAGAAGAAGCTGCGTGTCGAAGACGCGCTGCAGGCGACGCGCGCGGCCGTCGAGGAAGGTATCGTTGCCGGCGGCGGCGTGGCCTTCGTTAACGCGGCGGCGGCGCTGGACGGCCTTAAAGGCTTGTCCGATGACGAGCTGGTCGGCGTCAACATCGTGGCGCACGCGCTGAACGCGCCGCTGCGTACCATCGCTGACAACGCGGGCTTTGAGGGCTCCGTCGTGGTCGAGAAGGTCAAAGGCCTCAAGAAAGGCGAGGGCCTGAACGCCGCGACCGGCGAGTATGGCGACATGCTCAAGATGGGCGTCATCGACCCGGTCAAAGTCAGCCGGAGCGCGCTGCAGAACGCGGCCAGCGTTGCCAGCATGATCCTTATTACCGAGGCGACCGTTGCCGACGTACCGGAGAAGAACCCGATGCCTGCGATGCCAGATATGGGCGGCATGGGCGGCATGATGTAGTTTTGACGGCGCCTGGCACGATCTGAGCTGCGTTGCTGCGGGGCTCGCGGCGGCAAAAGGCCGCCACGCCCCGCAGCGCCTTGTCAAATCGCGCCAGTCACTCGTCAAAACGGGTTTGGCTTCCCTCTTGTCATTGCGAGGAGCAGCCCGGAGGGCTGTGGCGCGGCAATCCAGTAGTTAGGTTCGGCCCCCCTCTTGTCATTGCGAGGGAGCGAGGCGACCGCGGCAATCCAGTAGTTAGTAAGAGCCCCGTAGCGGTACCGTTGCGGGGCTCTTTTCTTGGCTGAGCAGCAGGGCAGGGTTTGTCCGCTATGCCGCAGGCAGACCCCATTAGTGAATTGCGTCGTTCGTCTGCAATCATAAATGTTTTCACGCTGACCGCGCGGAAAATCTGCCGATTCCTGTACTCCCTGCAGGAGTGAAAGACTCTTATGCTTTAGGGCAAGGATTACCGGGCCGTTCGTGGATTCCAGGGGGGAGTTTTGAGAATCTGAGATTTGTTCTGAGATAATGATTATTAATAAGATCTGCGATGGGCGGGTCTGTTATTAAAGTTGTTTTTAGTTCGCGTACGATTTTTGGGGGGAATTTTTACGTGTATAGTTTTGCGCTCACAAAAATATTAATACTCTAAAACCATAGCCGATCATAAGCCGTGCCCTGCAAGGCCTATTCTGCCATTCTGGCATTGGTGCGCCCTTTGCGCGCACTCCTCTGGTGATTACGAGATTTGTTACCCCGTGTCTCGTATCACGTTTGGGCAAAAGCCCCGCACTCCCTCGTGGGGCTTTTTGCTGTCTTTATACCTAACTGAGCAGGGGTACTTTATTCCGAGGGGTAGTTTACGGTATCCTATATAGTTATCAACTGGAATCAAGATTATCAAGGAGCAGGGCTCAAACAACCGATTTTGCTCCGAGGGAGGCACAAGTGCCAAGAATCGTCGTCGATGACAGCTATTGCAAAGGATGTGGCCTTTGCACCACGGTATGCCCACGGGATATTGTGGAGCTTGACCAGGAGACTCTCACGTCCAAGGGCTACCATCCAGCCCGTCTTACGGACGAGTCGCGCTGCACGGGTTGCGCGCTCTGCGCTCAGATATGCCCCGATGTGGCGATCACCGTATATAAGGAGGTGAGCGTCTGATGGCAGCAGAAAAAGTCCTCATGAAGGGCAACGAGGCTCTGGCGGAGGCTGCGCTCAGAAGCGGCTGCAATTGCTTCTTTGGCTACCCCATCACTCCTCAGACCGAACTTGCCGCCTACATGGCAAAGCGCATGCCGCAGACCGGCGGCGCTTACCTGCAGGCAGAAAGCGAAATCGCCGCGATCAACATGGTCTACGGCGCATCGGCGGCGGGCGCGCGCGTCATGACGTCGTCGAGCTCGCCGGGCATCTCGCTGAAGACCGAAGGCATCTCGTATCTGGTGGGCGCCGATCTGCCCGCTGTTATCATCAACGTCATGCGCGGCGGTCCGGGCTTGGGCGGCATTCAGCCCAGCCAGGCCGACTACTGGCAGGCGACCCGCGCGCTCGGTCATGGCGACGGGCACCTGATTGTGCTGGCGCCCGCCACCGTGCAGGAGATGGCCGACATGGTATCGACGGCGTTTGCGCTGGGCGATACTTACCGCACGCCAGTGATGGTGCTGGCCGACGGCATGCTGGGCCAGATGATGGAGCCCGTGGTGCTGCCCGAACCCCTTGACACGACCGACATCGCGGCCAAGCCCTGGGCGATCACCGGCACGCGCGGGCGTACGACGCGCAATATCGTGAATTCGCTTGAGCTAGTGGCAACCAGCTTGGAACATAACGTTGACGAGCGCTTTGAGCGCTACGAGCAGATCAAAGCCAAGGAGCAACGCGTCGAGACCTACCTGACCGAGGACGCGGACTTTGTGGTCGTTGCCTTTGGCGCCTGCGCCCGTATCGCGCGCAGCGGCGTCGAGCGTGCCCGCGCGGCGGGCGTCAAGGCAGGATTGATCCGTCCGATCACGCTCTGGCCCTTCCCGACAGCGGCGATCGAGGCCGTCGTACCGCATACGCGCGCGTTCTTAAGCGTCGAGATGAACAAGGGCCAGATGATTGACGACGTGCGCCTGGTTGTTGGCGGTCGTGTGCCCGTTGAGTTTCTGGGGCGCACGGGCGGCGTGATACCGACGCCGGGCGAAGTTGTGACGGCGTTAGAAGCCCTGCAGGAGAAAATGCGCTGACAAGGAGAGACTATGAGTACCAGTCCTTTGATAGAAACACCCGCGGAGGTCCCGGTGCGTTCTGGCGAGCAGGTAATTTTTAAGCGTCCCGCCGCGCTGACCAGCGCGAACTTTAGCTACTGCCCGGGCTGCACCCACGGCGTCGTGCATCGCCTGATCGCCGAGAGCCTTGATGAGCTTGACGTGACCGACCGGGCCGTAGGCGTAGCTCCGGTGGGCTGTGCGGTCATGGCCTATGACTTCTTCAACATCGACATGGCGCAGGCCGCTCACGGGCGCGCCTCTGCGGTGGCGACGGGCATCAAGCGCGCCCGCCCTGATACGATCGTCTTTGCCTACCAGGGCGACGGAGACCTGGCAAGCATTGGTACGGCAGAGACCGTGCATGCGGCAACGCGCGGCGAGAACATCACCGTCATCTTCATCAACAACGCGATCTACGGCATGACCGGCGGCCAGATGGCCCCGACGTCACTGCCGGGCCAGGTCACGCAGACCTCGCCTTACGGGCGCGATACTAAGACGGCCGGTTTTCCCATCCGCGTCTGCGAGATGCTCGCCACGCTCGATGGCCCGGCGCTCGTGCAGCGCGTGAGCGTTGACAGTCCCAAGAACATCCGGCAGGCAAAGGCCGCCATCAAGAAGGCCTTCCGCTATCAGGTCGACGGCGTTGGTTACAGCATCATCGAGGTCATTTCGAGCTGCCCGACCAACTGGGGGCTTTCCCCCGTGGCGGCGCTTGACTGGCTGCGCGATAACATGATTCCGTACTATCCGCTTGGGGTCTACAAAGATATAGGAGCAGATGGACAGGGGAGCGCAACGGCAGAGATGGGGGACATACATGAGTAGCGAATACGGAAAGCTTGATCTGGTGCTCGCGGGCTTTGGCGGTCAGGGCATTCTTTTTGCAGGCAAACTGGTTGCGACGGCCGGCCTGATCGAGGATCGTGAGGTAAGCTGGCTACCCAGTTACGGTCCCGAGATGCGCGGTGGTACGGCCAACTGTAGCGTCTGTCTTTCTGACGAGCCGATCGGCTCGCCGCTGGTGACCGACCCGAATGTGATCATCGCCATGAACCAACCCTCCTTCGATCTGTTTTACCCACAAGTGGTAAGCGGGGGACAGGCGGTTATCGACAGTATGTTGGTGCCCACTATCGCGCCTCGTGATGATGTGCCGATCTTTGGTCTTTCTGCCACGCAGCTGGCCGACGACGAAGGTCTGCACAGTCTGGCCAATGTAATACTGGTGGGCAAACTGTGGCGCGAGCATCCGTTCTGTGCGCCAGAGACTCTGCAAAAAGCGTTGGCCGCTTGCGTGCCTCCTAAAAAGCAGCATCTTCTGGAGCCCAACAAGCGCGCGTTGCAACTGGGTCTGGAGTTCGTCTGATGGCGATCAGGCGCGCTCAGAAAGAGGAAAGTCAAAGGGGGCGCTGTGTCAGCGGTTGGCGCGGAGCTTATGCGGTTCTTGTTGAAAAGGCGGTCAGTGCGGCGGGAGATGGTAGGATAGAGCCTGCCGGGACCGCAAGAGATCGGAGTTGATCGTTCTCCCATGAAACGCTTTACCGCGCTCATCTGCGTTGCTGTGTTAACCTGCGCGCTGCTTGTTCTGCCAGCGCTCTCGGGCGCTGCGCCCAGTTCCAGTGAAGCCGCAAAGAAACTTAAAGGCATGCAATCGCAGATGGCGACCGCTCAGAAAAATTATCAAAATGCCGCCGACAAGCTTACAAGGGCGCGTAAGGCTGCCGCGGATAGTCGCGCGCAGCTGGCGCAGCTCAACGAGCGCATTGCCGTCAACCGTAAGGCGCTGAACATACGCGCTAATTACCTGTATCGTACGGGCAACGCCAGCTTTCTTGAAGTGGTGTTCTCTTCGCAGAGCTTCTCTGAAGTGTATAGCAAGGTTACGCTGCTGGGTCAGGTTACCGACAGCAATGCGCAATTGCTAAACAGTCTGCGCGCCGACATGCGTCAGCGTATGACCGCGCAGGCAGACCTTGACCAGGCGCTGAAAACCGCGCAGGCGCAGACAGCCGCGCTGAAGCAGCAGAGCGACCAGGCCACCAAGGATCTGGCGGCGCAGGAAGCCTACGTTAACGCGTTGTCCGCCAAGGAGACTGCGGCGCTGCAAGCGGCGCAGGCGGCGGCCAACAACAAGCGTCCCTCAAAGCCGGAGAGCGGCAAGAACCCCGGCGCAGGCGGCGGCGGTGACTATACGGGTACGGGCACAACGTTTGATGGTCTGGCAACCTGGTATGGGGTGGGCAAGGGCACGGCCAGCGGCGAGCCCTTTGATCCTAATGCCATGACCGCCGCTCACAAGACCTTGCCCTTTGGTACGCTGGTGCGTGTGACCTACAAGGGCAAAAGCGTTGTGGTGCGCATCAATGACCGCGGCCCTTACGGCGCGGGGCGTGTCATCGACCTGACCAGCGCGGCGGCCGCGGTGATCGGCTTGAAAAGCGCTGGCGTGGGCTACGTGACCTGCGAGATTGTCCAGTAATGGTCGCGGCGCCGGCACAGGAAAAAGTTGCGGTCCTTCTGGGCGGGACCTCCGTCGAGCGTGAAGTTTCACTGTCGACCGGCGCTCAGGTGGCAAAGGCTCTGGCGCATTCTGGCTTGCAGGTGCGGACCTTTGACGCGCAGGATCTGTCGTTTATCCCCGCGTTGATGGCCTTTGCGCCAGACGTCGTGTTCAATGCGCTGCATGGGCGCGGCGGGGAGGATGGCGCCATGCAGGGCCTGCTGGAAACGCTCAACCTGCCCTATACCGGCTCTGGCGTCCTGTCTTCTGCCTTGGCCATGGATAAGCGCGAAACCAAGCGGGTCTACGCGGACTTCGACCTGCCCAGCGCTCCCTATCTGGCGCCAGACCCTGAAGAGCTGCAAGATATCGCGGGCTACTGTCTGCGCATCGTCGAGGAGCT